>Ga0302326_10000738_pt1 | contig 86577 bp, 72 predicted proteins | sample Palsa_T0_3_FD_202264 | JGI IMG/M metagenome (GOLD analysis project Ga0302326, IMG submission 202264) | Peat permafrost microbial communities from Stordalen Mire near Abisko, Sweden - Palsa_T0_3 | ecosystem: Environmental > Terrestrial > Soil > Palsa > Peat permafrost | place: Sweden: Abisko...
GTCGAAGACATCGGCGATACCGAGTTCCTGCCGGAAGAGGTGGTGGACAAGTTCCGGTTCCGCAGCGAGAACCAGAAGGTGGTGGACGCGGGAGCCCGTCCGGCGCAGGGCCGGGCGGTGCTGCTGGGCATCACTAAGGCGTCGCTGTCGACCGATTCGTTCATCTCGGCGGCGTCCTTCCAGGAGACCACCAGGGTACTCACGGAAGCGGCGATCAACGGCAAAGTCGACCTGCTGCGCGGCCTGAAGGAGAACGTGATCATGGGCCGTCTGGTGCCGGCGGGAACGGGCATGGAATACTACCGGCGGGTCAAGATCGCGGGCGAAGACGTGGTGGAGGAGCCGGTGGTCGAGCCATCGCTCGATACCATTCCCGGTTACGACGAGGAGGCCCGCATTCAGTATACCGGCGGGCTCACTGAAAACTCCGGCGACGAATCGCTGGCGGAATAGAAGGTGTGGCGGCAGGCACTCCTGCCGCCGCAGACTCACTTGAAGGTTCGGCATGAACGAAATCATCTTTTGTCGTGCATGAGCCGCCCGAGGGCGGCTACGCGGCAGAGGCTCTCGGGCAAGCGATCTTTACGACTGCCGACACTCTTGAAGAGTTGAACCGGATGGTGCGGGACGCAGTCGTCTGCCACTTTGACGAATCCTCACGGCTCAGGATTATCCACGGACGTACGATTCGTACAAAGCTAATCGAAGGTTTAAGAGAATCGTTGTTGGTTCGAATTCGAAAGGACTTCGGCGGTGATTGGTACGCTACTGAAAGGATCAATTTCGAGGAGAAAACTTCGGGAGGTCTGTTCTTCTTCAAAGCGCGGTGGCAGGGCCTCTATGGAATTGGATTCCAAAACTCGTCGCCTGCCGCTCGGGACGTGTGGTTCGGAGTATGCTATCCCTTGGGGCGGAAATCGAACACTCTCGTCGCGTCGGGCGAACTAAAGCTGGCCCTTGACAAGGCGTTTGGCATTGTAGGCAAGACATACCCAACGTGGTGGGATTGGTATCGACCACTCAGGGATCTCGGCACGCCAGAATATCAGGACTGGTACGAGGTTTGGATTCTAAAGCGGATGGACACCCACGGTGAACAACAAATGGTAGAGGATCTCTACCCGCTTGTTCGGACTGCAATCCAGTCAGGCCAGGCTTTCATTGACGGCGAGATTGCGCAGACGTAGCCTCACTCACTGGACCCGTAATCTTCTATAGTACGAATATGGGGCATACGCTGAGACTAGATATCTCCGACGACTTGTACGAAGCGCTACGTAGCCGTGCGGAGCAAGAGGGGACGACTCTCGAACAAACAGCCGTGGAGCGTCTGGCCGGAAGCGTCATGCCCGTGGAGGACGATCCCTTGCTGCAGCTTGCCGGCGTGCTGGACTCCGACCTGAAAGACATCGCCGAGCATCATGACGTATACCTTGGGCATTCGCTGGCGGAAGGTCTGACGCCCCGTGGCAACACGTGAAATCTTCGCGGACACCGCAGGTTGGGCCAATTATTTCGTGCGGTCCGAGACGTTCCACGTGCGCAGTAAGGACCTCCTGTTTCGGGCAAAGCTGGATGGCACGCGCGTAGTGACCACGAATTACGTGCTTGGCGAATTGGTATCGCTGCTGACAAGTCCGCTGAGAGTTCCGCGGCCGCTCCTCATAACAACCTTGCAAGCAATCCGATCCGCTTCGTGGGTTACCCTTGTGTACATTGATTCCGATCTGGATCGTCAGGCATGGACCTTGCTGGATACGCGCCCTGATCGGGAGTGGAGTCTCGTCGACTGTGCCAGCTTCGCGGTTATGCAGCAGCGGGGCATCGTTGAGGCGCTAACGAGCGATCGGCACTTTGAGCAGGCCGGATTTGTCAGATTGTTGAAGTAGCGCACCGCTGCCGGGAAGCCGAAACCCGGCGAACGGCGGTATACTGCGCATTGCCCCATGAGTGCCGCTGAAATCACCACTCCATTGCGCAGCCGGGACGCCGAACTGGCCGAGCGCTTCTGGCATTTCATGTCCATGATGCGGGAGGTGGAGGACCGCATCGAACGGAAACTCTACCGACAGGGCAAGATCGTGGGTGGAGTGTACGTGGGCCGGGGGCAGGAGGCGATTCCGGTCGGGACGGCGCTCGTGGCTGAAGCCGCCGACGTGCTGTTCCCCTCGCATCGCGACATGGCGGTGTTTCTGATTCGGGGCGTCCATCCCCGGCGGATCTTCGCGCAGTACATGGGCCGCGTCGGCGGGCTCACCCGCGGCAGAGATGGCAACATGCACATGGGCGATCTGCGGCTCAATATCGTTTCCATCATCAGCGCCATGGCCGCGTGCGTGCCGGTGGCCGCGGGCGCCGCGCTGGCTTTGAAATACAAGGGCACGCGCAACGTGGCTTTCTGCTATTTCGGCGACGGCGCCACCAGCCGGGGCGACTGGCACGAAGGCATCAACATGGCCGCGGTGTTGAAGCTGCCGCTGGTGCTCATCTGCAATAACAATCAGTACGCCTACTCGACGCCTCTCGCGCAACAGATGGCCTGCGCCAACGTAGCGGACCGCGGACCGGCCTATGGCATTCCCGCGGAGATCGTGGATGGCAACGACGTGTTTGCCGTGCATGCTGCCGCTCAGCGCGCCGTCGAACATGCGCGCGGCGGCCTTGGTCCGTACCTGATCGAATGCAAGACTTTCCGCATGACAGGCCACTCGGCGCACGATGGGGCAGCTTATGTCCCCAGCCACCTTTGGGAGGAATGGGGCAAGCGCGATCCGATTGCGCGGCTGGAGCAAACTATGATGGACCGGGGCTGGATCGAGGCGGCGCAACTGGAAGAGCTTCGCGCATCTCTGCGGACGGAAGTGGACGAGGCTATCGTATGGGCGGAGAACAGCCCCTATCCCGGCGCCCGCGAGCTTCTGGATAACGTTTACGAAAAGCGGTAGACGATGGCCACTACTTACCTGGAAGCGATTCGCCAAGGGCTCTGGGAAGAGATGGAGCGCGACCCGGGCGTGTTTCTCATCGGCGAAGACATTGCGGTCTACGGTGGCGCTTTCCGGGTGACCGCCGGTTTTCTGGACCACTTCGGCGCCCGGCGGGTAATTGACACGCCGATTGCGGAATCGGCCATCGTCGGAGCGGCCATCGGCGCCGGCCTGATGGGGTTACGCCCGGTGGCCGAGATACAGTTCTCGGACTTCATCTCCTGCGCGTTCGACCAGATCGTCAACTTCGCCGCCAAGTGCCGCTACCGGTGGGGCGCCGGAGTGCCGATGGTGATCCGGGCGCCTTCCGGGGGCGGCATTCATGGCGGCCCGTTCCATTCGCAGAATCCTGAAATGGCCTTCGTCCACACACCGGGCCTGAAGGTGGTGGCGCCCGCCACGGCGTACGACGCCAAGGGCTTGATCAAATCCGCCATACGGGATAACGATCCGGTGCTGTTTTTCGAGCATAAAGGTCTTTACCGGAAGGTCAAGGAGGACTTGCCGGCGGAGGACTATACGGTTCCGATCGGCAAGGCCGCCGTAATCCGCGAAGGCAGGGATATGAGCCTGATCACTTACGGCGCCATGGTGCATGTTGGCCTGGAGGCCGCGGGCCAGCTTCAGCGGGAAGGGATCGACATGGAGATCGTGGACCTGCGGAGCCTGCTCCCGCTGGACATCGACGCCATCCTGGCAAGCGCGCGCAAGACTTCCAAGGTGCTGCTTTTGCACGAGGATACGCGCACCGGTGGGTTGGGCGGCGAGATCGCGGCCCTGATTTCCGAGAACGTTTTCGAGTATCTGGATGGGCCTATCGTGCGCATCACGGCGCCGGACACGCCCGTGCCGTTCAGCCCGCCGCTCGAAGAAGCTTTCCTGCCGAACGTGCGAATGGTTGTCGAGAAGGCCCGCTGGCTGTACCGCTATTGAATATAGCCTCCCGCTCTTCCGGCGTGGCGCAGGACCATTTCCTCCAGATCGAGCAGGTGCTGAGGCTCGAAGTGCTTGCGGGACCATAAGGTAGTTTTCTCCAGCTCGATGCCGACGAAATAGCCGATCTCCCGGTAGACACAATAGCGTACGGTACCGGCCATCTGTTCGCCTGGGCACTGGACTTGCACCCGTATTCCCACTGAAATCGGAAGCTCGAACTGTAGGCACATCCCGGACCGGGAGATATCCTCGAGTAAGGCGGCGACTTTGTGCTTACCCCCCGAGGGGTCTTTCCAGCAGACGTCGACCATATCTGCACAGAGCATCCGAACTTCATCGCGCGATCGCTGCATGCTTTCTCTATCGACAAGCGGGACGGAGGTCTTTAGCCCCCGCCACCTACATGCCGGCAACCAATTACACAAAGAGATTTTCTGCCCGGTGGAGACGATCGTTCAGGACCTCGCCTACGGCGCGCGAATCCTTAGAAAGTCACTTCCTCGAGTGGAAAAGCAAGAGCCACAGTTATGTCGACATGGCAGCGGAGACCTGGGCTCGCGGGCCGCGGAGCCCCGTAGAGCATCCTGGGCTTGCCGTAAGCGTGGATTTCTTTTCGGTGCTGGGAGTACTCCGGAGCTTGGGCGCACTCTTACGCGAAATGATTTATCCCAGCCATTTTGGCGGACAGGCCGGCATGGTCGGCCAGCGCCTGACTCTGGAAAACTCAACTTGCACGGTGATCGGAATCATGCCGTCCAGCTTCGTCTTTTATCCGTTGCCTACGGAGATGTGGACGCTCATCACTCCCGATAGCGAACTGGACCGCAATCCAACCGGAATGGCGTGGCGGTCTTCGGACGCCTGCTGGCGCGCGCGATCGATCAAGGCCGCAGCTTCGGTGTCGAGGCCGAGCCGGTGAGCTTCGACTTACAGCAGGAATTTACCTGGCTCGCGGGACGTAACCTGCGCTTGAGTATATTGATCTTGTTCGGTGCGGTCAGTCTGATTCTTCTCATCGCCTGCGTTAACGTTGCCAACCTGCTGCTCTAAGTTGCGGCCGCGGTCTGCCCGTAGACCATTCCCGGCGCCAGCACCAAGCATACGAGCAGACTGCAAAACATTTGCATTTTAATTCTCCTCTCCATTGTCTTAAGCCGAGTTCCATTGCCGGACAACCCAGGTTCAGACCATTCTACACTGGTTGTCCTGCCATCGCGAAAATTTTTGGGGTTCCCGGGCAGGGTGATATGGAGCGCCGCTCGATGCCGTGCCGGCGATCAGGTACGCTTCCTGACGGTCGCGGCTCGGTAGCACTCACTCTACTGAGCCGCGCACGTCAGTAAGCGAGTCTTAGTTCCGCGGACCCTTCCCGGTGGCGGTAACCGAAGTCTTGCTGCAAGGTACCCACGTTCCCGGTTGTGGCGGAACGGACGGGCCGGTCAGGTAGTACCAGTCGAAATTCGGCCATGTGCCCTTGAGCGTGAATATCGGGACGCATGTAATCGAGCTTGGATCTGGGTTGGCGGCAGTCAGTTCGAAGCCGTTTCCCGAGGTGGAAGTAACATAGCTCCCAGTGATGGGCCACGGCCCTCCCGGGCACTCAAAGGTCGGGGCAATGGTCGCAGTTCCATAGACGTACGTGGTAGCTTTGTCTACGGTGTAATTGTACTGGTCTCCATACTGATCCTGGATGCATGCGGTCTGGCCATAGACCATTCCCGATACCAGCACCAAGCAAACAAGCACGCTGCACAACATTCGCATTTTAATTCTCCTCTCCATTAACTTTAATGGATCGGACCATTGTACTCCGGTTGTCTCTGCTATCGCGACAATTTTATTCCAGTCTGAAGAATATGTGTGCGGAAGCCCTCATATTGATAGAAAGTCTCTCCGTAGCCATAGAAGCGGTATTCCGAGTTCCAGGACAGGTTCTTATGCAGCGGTATGGACAGGCGGGCCAGCGGCTGGTAGTAACTGGTGGGGCGGCTTCCCGAGGAGATGAACAGCGACCCGCCGAAGGCCAGCCGTGGCGCCAGACCGGAGTAGCGGGGCAGGGCCAGGTCCACCAGCGCGCTGGCGGTATGGGCGTCGTCGCGGTAGAGAGACAGCTCCGGAATGAGGAGCTCGGGCTCCAGATAATTGATGTCGGAGCGCAGCGTCGAGCGGGTGTACTCTCCCAGCACGCTGACGCGCTTACCGGGAATCCAACTAACCGATAACGAATTCTGCCGGCTCAGAAAATCGTAGTTGATGCCGGGCGACGGATTCTGATTGTCGAGCAGCGAGAAACTAGCCTGCAGAGCCAGCTTGGCAGTCACCTGGTAACGCGCGCGGGCCCGCATCTTCTGATAATTGTAAAGGCTGGTGCGGAAGTAGGCATGCGAGGTCGAAGCGGCCTCGAAATCCAGATTGGCCGACAGCTTCCGGGTGACTCGATAGGTGACTCCCGCGAGACCCACATTCTGCCGCAACTCACTCGATTCGAGGCCGACGCCGGCGATGAGGGCCGCTGGCGCTTCCGCGTCGCCCCAAACATAGCGATAACCGCCGCGCAGCATCAGTTTACGAGTCACATCCAGCTGGACGTCGATCTGCTCCTGATTGTAGTTCATCACCAACTGACTGGACAGAGGCAGCGGCGTGGTTTGGGCCACGGACGATGGAGACAGGATCAAGTCGGTCAGCAAGCCTGCCGCCGCGGTATGCAAGCGATCGGTCATGAGAGACTCGATGACGCGCACGCGCTGCCAGGGGCGCAATTCAAAACCAAAGCTGCCGGTAGTATGCGGCTCTTTGGTTTCAGCGTACTCCAAAGCTTGCTCCCCAGTGTAGAACAGTAGCGAGCTGAGCACCACGAAACTGCCGTAATTGAGCTGGTTATAACTGACATTGGTTTCGGGGCGGCTATATAGAAACTGACCGTAGAGATCGATCCAGGAGAACGGGCTGGCGGTGAACAGGCCCTTACTATAAATACTATTGCCGCTGATTCCGTAAGCCTGCGTCAGTCCAGTCAGATCGAGCTGCTGCCCGAAGTACGGCGCGGTATTGTTGCCCGCATTAAAGCCAGACAGATACGCGTCCTGATCCTCGCGCAGCGTGGTACCGCCCTGTTCAAGAGTGACGTGCCAGCGGTTGAACTCCAGGTGTACGCCGGCGCGGTAGTTATCCGTCTTGTCGAACATGTTGTCGGAAACGGGGTATTCGTTGTTGCCGGTCTCGAAGGTGGTGATGCCGGTACCCTGGCCTGAATCGCGGCCATACGCGAGATAGGGCATGATGCGGCTGCCGGGAAGCAGGTCCAACTGGAAGTCACTCATGCGGCGGCGCGTATTGTAAGAGTCTTCGTCCAGCACGATGCCGGAGCCGAGCAAGGGATCGGCGTAGGAGGGCAGAAAGTTGAAGTAGGCGATGTCCCGGTAGTCGAAATTGAAATCGTAGAGGCCCCGCTTGCTGGCGTGTACGTGCACGGTGTTATAAGGATCGCCGCCCCAGTTATAAGCCCGCACGTCGAGCCGGTCGAAGAGCCGCTTCATGGGATCGATGATGGTGAAATCGAGGCCAAACACGCGGGGGCCGCTGCCCAGATTCACCACGCTGCGATAGTCATCATTGCTGCCGCCCACGCTCGCAAAGCGATAGCCGAGGTCGATGCTGCCGGTGAGCCAATCCTCGGTGGAAGGCGTGATCGGCGCGGCGGGCGTGGTCGCCGCTACGGCGGGCGCCGCAGCCGTGGCGGGCGCGGGCGGCGTGGCGGGTGGCGCTTGCGCAAGCAGGGGAATCGACAGGAGCAAGGCCGATAGAAGTCTCATTTGAGCAAATTCTGACTCACATAAGATCCGTGAATCTTCATGTGGCAGACAGTGCAATTCTGGAACTGCGGGCTGAGGAGGTCGTGAAAGGCGGGAGGGACTCCACCCAGAGCGGGAGGGTTTTTGATGAGTGCGGACCCAGTGGGCGCCCCGGTAGGCAGATTGGCGTGGCACTCCAGACACATGTAGCGAACCTCCGCCCGGATTAACATGCGCGGATTCGCCGAGCCGTGCGGTTCGTGGCAAGCGCCGCAGCCTTCCAGGCGTATGGGCGCGTGCTCGAAGGTGAAGGGACCGCGCAGGTTGCCATGGCAGCGGAAACAGCCCGGCTCGTTCGCGGCGTAGGTCTGCCGGGAGACACTCAGGATGCTGCCGTGCGGGTTGTGGCAATCCACGCAGGACATGGCGCTTTCGGGCAGGCGGTGCTTGTAGGGCCGCTGGAATTCCGCCCAGACCGCCGTGTGGCAACTGGCGCACTGCTCGTTGATGGCGGCCATTTTTCGGGGGACCAGCCCGTTGGGACCGTTGCGATGAATGGCGTGGCAGGCGGTGCAGCCCACTTCGTTTTTGGCGTGGCTGCTCTGGATGCGGCCGATGTGGGTAGGTTGGTTGAGGTGGCACTTCAGGCAGTCGCGAGCGGCCTCGCCCGGAGGCATATGGGCGGGATTGAGAATATCTTTCTTGTCAGCCGATCCGGCATGTTTGCCGCCAGGACCGTGGCAGGACTCGCAGGCTTTGCCTTCAAAACCCCGGCGCTTTTGCGTATCGACCAGCTTATGCGGATTCTGCTGGAACGCGTTGTAGATATCTTCGTGACAAGTCCCGCAGACCTCCGATCCGGCATAGTCTGACGCGGCAGGCGCGGCTGGTGCGGCGGGCGCTGGAGCTTGAGCACCCGCCGGCCAGCAAAGCCATCCGAGGAAGACCACCGCCACTACAACTTGCGGGCTACTGAGCATGCACCGCGTCGACCGCGAATTGCGCGCCCGCGGCATGGCATACGTTACAGCTCTCTCCCAACACGTCGGTATTAGCCAGGAAGTGGGCCGATTCGCCCTCCGACACGTGACATCCGCTGCAAGCCGACGAAGCGGGCTGCACCGGGTTTCCGGTCACCGCTTGAATCCAGCCCTGAGGATCTTGAACCGGATTCAGGCCGATCGGCAGATTCTGCTCACTGCCATTCGTGTGGCAGATGGAGCAGTCTTGCATGTATGTGGCTTCGCCCGACGGGCTCATGACCGGGAAGAGGATGCCGGAGAAGTTGTTAATGCTTCCGCTATGGCCCACGACGATGTAGGGCTCCCTGGCACCGGCGGGTACGGCGTTGACGCCGTCGTGGAGGCGGTGAACCAACAAATTGAAGTTGATCCCCTGCGCCGGTTGGGTCTTGTAGGACGCGACCACGGCGGTGGCGCGCGTGCTGGCATCCGTGTTCGACGGATTGTGGCACAGCACGCAGTACTCGGTATTGTTGCGCAGGCCGCCGTGCTCCATAAGATCGACATGGCAGCCATTGCAGTTGCTGAGCGCCACCACGGTACGGCGCGGCAGCACGGCCGACCCATCCACGGAGAAGTTCATGACCGGATTCGCGGCGCCGAGTTCGACGGACTGCGACGAGGTGGTGCCCGCGAGCACCGTCACCGTGATGCGCGCCTCCCCGCCGATGGTGTAGGTTCCGGTAGCGGCGGCTGGAACGGCATGGGTGAAGGTGTAGGTACAATTGCCGCTGGAATCGCAGGGCGCCGCGATGGCGCTTTCCGTCACGTAACCGGGGGTGGCGGAGGTGCCGCTTCCGAAGCTGGTGTAGCCGTAATCGGTGGTGGGTCCCGCGATGGTGAATTGCAGGGTCCCGAGCTGCGACAACGGGATGTTATTAGCCTTGTTGTCCTGCACGGTGAAGTTGACCACCGGCGATTGTCCGGCAAGTGCATTGGTCACGCTGGTGATGGCCAGGTTAATGCCGGCCAGCAATGTATCCGGGTTCTGCGGATAAGTAGCGGCCGTATCGGTGGGCACCACGTGCGCTCCCAGAATGGAGGCATCGAAGGGCGTCTCGCCTTGGGGGATGTGGCAGTTGGCACACTCGCTGTCGTTCAATTGGAATCCGCCGGGGTGGTTGACTCCAGTGGCGAAATTAAGGTTGTCGTGGCAGGCGCCGCAGGCCGCCCGCGAGGGCTCGGTCATGAACACTTTGGCCTGGGCAGCGCCGGTGGTCTGACTGTGGCAAACTTCGCAGCGGCGGGGATCGGCGGGATCGATTACGGTAGAAAAGTTATTGACGGAATTCATGTAGCCGATGATTTCATAGGGAGCCGGCGGAACGGTTTGCCCATTGGACGTGTACCCAAGGACGCTGGGCAACTGCGACCCCATGTGGAGCTTGTGAAAGAAGACCTTGGCGTCCAGCGAGTTGCCTGTGGTCGGATCGGCGTTTTGCGGCTGGTGGCACATAACACACATGTTCATGCCATGCGCATAGCCGCCATGAAAGGCCAAATCGTAGTGGCAGGTGTTGCAGCTTGCCGTGCGGATAACATCGCGGGTAACCGTCACTGGCGAGCCATTGGGGATGAAATTGAAGGTGGCGCCGGCGTAGCTAATACCGAAATCGAACGCCGTGAGATCGCGGTTGCCGTCGACGGCGACCGTAGTGGTCACCGTGGGGTCGAATCCCGCGGGCGCCGTGGCCGTGAAGGTGTATTGGTATTGCCCTGAACCCAGCGACTTGGGCGGCGTGCCGCCCAATTCGAAATCCGGGCGGGTGATGGTCCCGAGCACAGGGCCGGTCGCCTGAGAAGTCGTGTAGGCCACATATTGTTCCTGGCCTTTGGGGATGTATGCGGCGACGTAGGCCAGCGAAATGGTGCCAGGCGTAGTGGCGCCGGACGCATCCAAAGGCAGCCCCTTGGGATCGGTGAGCGTATACGTAACGCTGATCGCGCCGCTACTGCTGATCTGCGCCGAGTTGATGGTGATGTTCAAGCCGGGGTTGACGAAGTCGACCACCTGCCGATCCGCATAGTAAGCCTTATCGTGGATGGTATAGGGCGATTTCGACGAACCGACCAGGGCCACCGATCCAGCCACCAGCAGCAATACCGGGAGGATGCGTGCAGCCTTGAAAACCGAAGAGGACATCCGCATACTTTTCTCCAATCGAGCATGCTCCGGACGAAACCATAGCATGGGGGTGCCCAAATTCCGGATAAAGCGTTCCCGCTTTATTTTCAGTATGTTGATGATGCCCTCGGCGGTATTATCCGGTTGGGGAGTGGGCTTCCGGGTGAAATAGCTGCGCGACCTGCGGCAAAAGGCGCGTTCGTTAAGCGATATGCGCGCCGCGGGTCTCCACGTAGACCGCGTAAAGCGACTGGGCGGCGGTCATGAAAAGCAGGTTGCGCTTGGTGCCGCCGAAACAGATGTTGGCGCAGGGCTCCGGCAGCAGGATCTGGCCGATGCGCTCGCCGGCGGGCGTGAAGATCTGCACACCGTCATAGCCGGGGCCGACCCAGCCGGAGCCGGCCCAGATGTTGCCGTCGACATCGGCGCGGATTCCGTCGGCCAGGCCGGCGCCCATGGACGTGAATTCGCGGCCGTTGCGGAGCGTGCGGGAATCGGCTACGTCATAGACGCGGATGTTGCGCGGCGCGTCGGGGTAGTGCGTAGCGCCGGTATCTACGATGTAGAGCTTGCTGTAGTCTGGCGAAAAGCACAGGCCGTTGGGCTTGTACATATCATCGGTGACCTTATCCATCTTGGCGGTTTGGCCATCGATGCGGTAGACCGCCTCTTTCAATTGCATCTCGGCGCGCGTGCCTTCGTAAGCGGCCAGAATGCCGTAGCCCGGGTCGGTGAACCAGATGGCGCCATCGGGATGCACCACGATGTCGTTGGGGGCGTTGAGCGGCTTGCCGTTCCACTGGTCGGCCAGCACGGTGACGGCGCCGTTCGGCTCGTAGCGGACCACGCGACGAGTCAGGTGCTCGCAGGAGACCTCGCGGCCCTGGTAATCGAAGGTGTTGCCGTTACTGTAGTTGCTGGGATTGCGGTAGACGCTGATATGACCATCCTCTTCGAGCCAGCGCATTTGCACATTGTTGGGGATGTCGCTCCAGACCAGGTAGCGGCCGGCTCCGTTCCAGGCGGGACCTTCGGCCCACAACATGCCCGTGCGCAGGCGCCGTATGGCGGTGTTGTTGATCCTGTATTTGGCGAAGCGCTTGTCGAGCACTTTGAAGTCCGGGTCCGGATAGCGGACCGGCTCGTTGCCGCTCCAATCGCGCTGGGCGCGGGCGGCCTCCGGGAGCAGAGCGGCGCCGGCCAGAGCCGCGGCTAGAAACGAACGCCGGGCGGGGCGTGCCAGGGGGAGAGCGTTGGGTTCATTCTTAAGTGGCATAGGTGGGCGATGGCCAGTATACCTCAGGAGCGAGGTGGGGCGTAGGCGGCGAATTGGGTCGCTTAAAATATGACTGAAGAGGTATCGGTTGGGTCATTTAAAGATATGACCGAACGCGCGAGTGTAGCGGGGCCGTTGGGCCTCGAGGATGGACATGCACTCACGTGAACAATACCTGGAGCGCGTTCGGGAGGAGTATCGGAACGCGGACAAGAAGACGAAGACGCGGTTGCTGAACGAGGCCCGGAGGCGGACTCGGCTGAACCGCAAGGTGCTTATCGGGAAGCTGGCGCATCCACCCGAGCTGCGAGTGGGGAAGAAGCGGGGACCACGCCAGCCAGCCTATGACAGTGCGGTGAGGGTGGCACTCATTAAAGCTTGGGAGATGTTCGACTGTCCTTGTGGTCAGCGGCTAGCGCCGGCGCTGCGGCAGGAGGTGGAGCGCCTGCGAAAGGCCCAGGATCTCCTCTGTAGCGAAAATGTGGCGGCGAAGCTACGGACGATTTCGCCGAAGACGATCGACTGTGTGCTGGCCCGGGAGAAGCGAGTGCGTGGCCTGCGGCGGAATCGGAATCCGAGCGTGCACCCGCTGCTGTACCAGAAGATTCCGGTGAAGGTGGCCTCGGAATGGGACACCGGGGAGGTGGGCAACCTGCAGGTGGATTATGTGGCGCATGGCGGCCGTTCGACGGCCGGGGAGTACCTGCACACGCTATCGGCAGCGGACATCGCCACGGGATGGTGGGAAGGAGAAGCGATCGCGGGGCGCTCCCAGGCAGCGACTCAGGAAGGGCCGGATCGCATGCGAGGGCGGCTGCCTTTTCGGATTCGCGAAATCCATCCGGACAACGACACGGGGATGATCAACGATCTGCTGTGGCGGTACTGCCGGAAGGCCAAGATCAAGATGTCGCCGTCGCGGCCCTATAAGAAGAACGACAACGCGTGGGTGGAACAGCGGAACTGGACGCACGTGCGAAAGGTGGTGGGATACCGGCGGATGGATACGACCGGAGAATTGCTGATTCTGCGCGAGCTGTATGCCAATCTTACGCTGCACAAGAACTTCTTCCAGCCCACCATGAAGCTCCAGGACAAGGTGCGGGTCGGGAGCAAAATACATCGCAAGTACGATGAACCGAAGACACCATATCAGCGCTTGCTGGAGTCGGGCCAGATCTCGGCGGCGGCGCGCAAGCGGCTCACCGCGCAGTACGAATCCTTGAACGTGGCACAGCTGCGGCGGCGGATTGAGGAGTTGCAGACACGGTTGTTCGAATACATCGAGAGAAAGAACGGAGCGGAGCCGTCTGAAGCCAGGCGACGGGGACCAGGGATTGGTGTCGTCGGCGTGGCTCGAGCCGTGCGGATGGGCAAATGCTGAGAGCAAATCCATGAGGAAGCCGGGCAAAGGCGGCCCGGCGAATTCGCGTTTTAAAGTCCAAGGCCTCCGCTCCTCAGAGACTTCACCAAAGAAATGGTCAAGTCAAAGTCCAAACCTTAAAAGACAAAACCCTCTGCTGGCGGCTTGGGCGCCGCCACCAGAGGGTTGGATGCCGATGCATTCTTCGGAGCCAGCCCCGTCGTCGCCTCGGCCTTGGACCTCCGCTCGGGCGCGACCCCGACGGAGACTCAAACACTTATCACAGGAGGAAAGCCACTCGCGCGTTCGTTCACATTCTGAAATGACCCAACCGAGACCATTTTGGTCATGTTGTTAAATGACTTGACAGGTGTTGGAACAAAAAGCTCTCGGGTTCCGTCCTCGCGTCCGAGATGGCTACGGGTGGGGCTATCCTTTTCAGGGAACGGATTCCCTCGTAGAGCTTGCGCATGGTCGCTGCCGGTAGTGGGATGGTGGTCCTTGAGGTAATTACTGTTGTGTTCGAGGTCCGCTGCGGCGGCGGGCGTCCAGCGGATCCGCATTTTATGAGCGGAGCATCTGCTCCAGGCGGGCATCCATTTCTTCTTCCTCGATGAACTCGCCCCGGTCGGCGTGTGCAACGCCTTCCCGCACGGCGGCGCGAAAGCGAGCATCCTGCTGAAGGAGGCGCAACGCGGCATCCTTCACCCGCCGCTCCGGGTTGGTTCCCGCCTTGGTGGCGATTTGCGAGAGCTGCGCTTCCTGCTCGGGGGTGAAATGAACTTCCATAGTCCTCAGAATACGGCAAAGCCCTCGCCTGATACAACACCTTGGCACACACCGCGAAGGGCAGGGGAAACGGGGTATGACTTGCAGTCCGCCCACGGCCGGGTCTGGCTAACCAGTAGTGGCCGGCCCTGACGACGAAAGGAGCGAGGCCCACAGCGGACTGCCCGCGCTTGCCGAAAAGCAGATGGAAAGGGCGCGGGATATTGCGGGATATTTACGACCGGTACACACCGGAACTGGTACACCAGCGCTGGTGAGGGCGGGACACATCAGTCCATCTGGCAAACCGTAACGAACGGCCCCTCGTCCATAAAACCGTCGATGCCGTCGGGACAACACTCACTGGGCCGGGCCGCGCCACTTGAGAGCAGCCTGGACCCGGCTGTGTTTATAACCATAGGTGAAGTACACGATCAATCCGATAATCAACCATAGGATCAGGCGAGCCCAGTTAATCCATCCGAGCTTGTACATCATGTATCCGTTAAACAGGACGCCGAGAATCGGAACAAGAGGCACCCACGGCGTGCGGAAAGGGCGAGGCTGGGCGGGATCGGTGTGCCGTAGCGCCAGTATCGCAAGACAAACGATGACGAAAGCCAACAGCGTGCCGATATTGACCATCTTGCCGATGTCGTCGATGGGGGTCAGGCTTCCGACGACCGCAGCCAGCAAACCGACCAGAATGGTGTTCTTCCAGGGAGTCCGGAACCTGGGGTGGATATCCGCGAAGAAGCGTTTTGGCAGCAATCCATCGTTGGCCATGGAGTAGAGCACGCGGGTTTGGCCGAGAAGCATCACCAGCATCACGCTGGTAAGGCCGGCCAAGGCGCCCAGCGTAATAATGTGCGAGGCTCCCGTAAGCCCGCGGTCAAGAAATGCGCGCGCAATGGGCGCCTCGATATTCACGTCGCGCCAGGGCACCATGCCGGTCAGCACCGCGGCGACCGCGATATACAAGCCGGTGCATATCAGCAGAGAAGCAATAATCCCAATGGGCAAATCCCGCTGCGGGTTCTTGGCCTCCTGAGCGGTGGTCGAGACTGCGTCGAATCCAATGTAGGCGAAGAATATATAGGCGGCCGCCGAGCCGATTCCGGAGAAGCCGAACGGCGCAAAGGTGGACCAGTCATGGCCCCAGTTGCTTTTGCTGATGTAGGTGGCGCCGAGGCCAACGACGAACAAAACCACGGACACCTTGATAGTAACGATGACGGCGTTAAATCGGGCACTCTCTCGGATGCCGATGACCAGGATGGCGGTGATCGCCAGCGCGATCAGGAAGGCCGGCAGGTTAAAGCCGATCGCGACGCCCAAAATATGGGGTGCGTTCAGCAGATCGTGCGCCCGTTGGATCAGTTCGGGAGAGCGTGCGGCGGTGATTGCCGAGACTTTCTCCAGGAAGGCCTGCGTCCCCGGCACGAGGGACCCGTCGGAAGCCTGCGCCATTTGGCGGGCGATGGTAGCTTCCGCGGTGCGCAGCGCCGTCCAGTGGTCGTACGCCAGCCAAAGCGGCATTTTCAAATGAAAAATATTGAGAAGCTCGATGAAATGGTTCGACCAGCCGGAAGATACCGTGCTCGCTCCCATGGCATATTCGAGGGTCAGATCCCAACCGATGATCCAGGCAAAGATCTCGCCCAGCGTGGCATAAGCATAGGTATAGGCGCTACCCGCCAGCGGAATCATGGCCGCAAATTCCGCATAGCAGAGCCCCGCGAAAGCGCACCCCAGTCCGGATAAGACAAAGGACAACATCAGCCCCGGTCCGGCGTAGTGCGCACCCAGCCCCGCCATCACGAAAATACCGGCGCCGATGACCGCGCCGACCCCCAGGGCTGTCAACTGGAAGACTCCGAGGGTGCGCTTCAGACTATGTTCGCCTGTTTGGCGGGCTTCCTCCAAGAGGAGTTTCAATGGCTTCCGAGCCAGCAAGTTTGGCATCTGTCCTGGTCAACTCCCGGTGATCTTGAGATTTCAGGATTCTACCGCACATTGTCCCACATGGCTGATCTCGGAAGTTGACCGCAAACGCCGTCCCACTGTGAAACGCAGATCAGGGGCTTGCTTTTATACTTCGATGATTATAGAATTAGTCAATGCCGGCCAAACCGACCGAGGACGAAATCACGCGCTTTGCGGATATGTTTTCCGCAATGGGAACAGGCCCGCGCCTGCGGATTATGCGCGAGCTGCTCTCCGCTTACCCCGACGGGGTGGTTGTTGGCGACATCGGAAACGAGCTGGGGATTGCGGCGTCCACGCTTTCACACCATCTGGAAAAACTAAAAAACGAAGGCTTGGTCACGGTCCGGCGCGAAGGCACCTATCTTTGGTATTCGGCTAACGCGGAAGTGCTGCAAGAGCTGTTGGGCTTTCTTTACGCCGAGTGCTGCACCCGCAACAAAGCAGTTGAACCACAGGCCATTATGCGCCTGTGCCGTTGAGGCATATCGATGATTAAACCGAATTGAAGCGTTGAGCGCGGGTGGCGAAGCAACAGAAGGTTGACCTGTTCCTGCGGGAGCGCGTTGCCTTTCTGGTAACACTCTGCGAACGCGAAACAGAGCGTACCTGTCCGATTTTTCCCGGCGCAACGTGGCGTCTGGTGCTGGTGCGCCGTGCCCGCGACGAAATCAGGGATTATGTCACGCAGTTTGTTCAGGAACACGAATAACGAAAGGAACCAACCATGGAGATCAAAGAAGCAGTGAAAGAGAAATACGGACAGGCGGCGCTTCGCGTCCATATGCGGCGGAAGCTCTTGCTGCGGGGCGGGGGCCGCGCTGCTCGACAGAAGCTGCGACCCTATCACGTCCAACCTTTACGATGCCGCGCAAACCGGCGCTCTGCCGGAAGAAGCTGTGCTGGCCTCGCTCGGCTGCGGCAACCCCACGGCGCTGGCCCAGCTCAACGCCGGTGAAATCGTTCTTGATTTAGGTTCGGGCGGCGGTATCGACGTGTTGCTTTCAGCGCGTCGGGTCGGTCCCACCGGGAAAGCCTACGGCCTCGATATGACAGACGAAATGCTCGCGCTCGCCCGTGAGAACCAGCGCAAGGCCGGGGTTGAGAATGTTGAGTTTCTCAAGGGCGAAATCGAGCACATTCCCTTGCCGGATAATTCCGTGGATGTGGTTATAAGCAATTGCGTCATCAACCTGTCAGCCGACAAACAGCGCGTGTTGCACGAAGCGTTCCGGGTTTTGAAACCGGGAGGCCGTTTCGCGGTGTCAGACGTGGTTGTGCGCGGCGAAGTACCGGCGGACGTCCGGCAAAACATGCTGCTGTGGGTTGGCTGCATCGCAGGGGCGCTGGAGGATTATGAGTACGTCGCCAAGCTCGGCAAAGCGGGGTTTGACAGCATCGACATTGAGCCGACCCGCGTTTACAACGTCGAGGACGCGCGATCGTTCTTGACCGGGCAATGCTTCGATGCGGACGCTATCGCGCCACAGGTTCAAGGGAAGTTCATGAGCGCGTTTATTCGCGCCCGAAAGCCCGCAAGCCGCTGATCTCAAGCATGGCGCGAGAAGTAGTGAGGATGTTGGTTTTGGAGGGCGGCAGATCGGCGGCGCAAAAAGCGGGCATCTCCCGAAGGCGCGCTGCGCTTCACGCTCGGGGAAATGAACTTCGATCGCCCGACTAGACTTTCGGCGGGGTCGGATCGGTCGGACCTTCCGGACTCTTCAACGCATCCTTAAAGCCGCGAATGCCTTCCGCCAATCCTTTGCCGATCTCCGGCAGCTTTTTTGGGCCGAAGAAAATCAGGCCAATGGCCAGAATCAGGAGCAGGTGCTGGGGACGGAGTAGATCTGCAAGCATAAGTTAATCCTTTTGGCTGAGCCATACTAATGATAGCACACTCCGAAATCACGGCTACAATACCTGTGCAACAACGTTACAACAACTACTCCCAGCGCAGCGCGGCCATCGGGTCCGCCCGCGCCGCCCGCCGCGCCGGCAAATAGCACGCCGCCAGCGCAACGGCGATCAGCACTACGGTCGCTCCGCCGAACGCAGCCGCATCGGTTGCGCCCACTCCAAACAACAAGCCCGCTAGAAATCGTGTAAGCAGCAGAGCGGCGACGACTCCAGCGCCGGCGCCCGCCAGGATCATGGTCATGCCCTGCCCCAGCACCAGCCGCAAAATGTCCCGCCTTTGCGCGCCCAGAGCCATGCGCGTACCGAACTCCTGCGTCTGCCGGGTCACCGAATAGGAAACGACTCCGTAGATCCCCACCGCCGCCAGGCCCAGGGCTATGCACGAGAAAATCGCCAGCAACACCAGCGAAAACCGCCGCCCGGCCGTCGCATCGGCCATAACTTCTTCCATGGTCGCCACGTCGTACAAGGGCTGGTCCTTATCCACCGTGCGAACCCGCGCTCGCACCCCGGCCGCCAATTGCGCCGGATCGCTCGCGCACTTCACCACCAGAGTCATGTAACGCGTGGGAAACTGCGCGTGCGGAAAATACAGTTGCGCGGACCGTGGCGCATCCAGTCCATATTGATAAACGTCTCGCACCACGCCGACGATGGTCCGCCATGGCGCCTTCTCCATGGGCACGTCGAATCCGCCCACCCGAAAGCGCTTTCCCAGCGGATCCTGTCCTTGCCAGTACATGCGCGCCGCCGTTTCGTTGATCAGCGCTACCAGCGGCACTCGGTCGTTGTCCTGCTCGGTGAACAGACGGCCCCGCACCAGCGGAATCGAAAGCGTACGGAAATAATCCGGTGTGACGATGCAGCGGTCCAGGTATGGCTCTTCGCCCAGCGGCACGGTGTGCCCTTCTATCTGCGTCCCCGTGGTATCGAAATTCGTGGATTCCGGAAGCACATTCACGGCCGCCGCGTACCGCACTCCGGGCAACTGCCGAATGCTCTCGATCGCCGTGCGGTAAAAGGCCGCCTGCTTCGGTCCAGTCGGATACCGGACCTCGGGCAGGGCCAGGTTGCCGGTCAGCACATTGTGTGGCTCGAAGCCCGGCTGTATGCCTTGCAGGCGCGCGAAGCTGCGCACCAACAACCCCGCGCCAGCCAGCAGCACCAGGGCAACGGCCATCTGTGAAATCACCAGGGCACGGCGCACGCCCCGGTTGGCCGATGATCCGCCCGAGCCGCCGCCCGAGCTTCGCCCACTTTTCAGACCTTCGATGGCATCCGGCGCGGCGTGCAATGCGGGTGCGAGGCCAAACAACACTCCGGTGGCAAGCGATAGCGCCAGCGTGAACCCCAGCACCCGCCCGTCAAGCTGGATGCCGGCCAACTCCGGGAGAACCATCGTCCCCAGCTTTTGGAGCAGGTCAATGCCCCAGGATGCCAGCCACAGGCCGCAGGTCCCGCCCGCGAGAGCCAGTAGCATACTTTCGGTCAGGGTCTGCCTGGCGAGCTCAAACCGCCCCGCTCCCAGTGCGCTGCGGATGGCCAGCTCTTTGCGCCGCCCGGCCGATCGCGCGAGCAGCAGGTTGGCCATATTCGCGCACGCGATCAGCAGCACAAAGCACACCGCGCCCTGCAACACCAGCAAGGCCTGCCGCAGGTTCCGCACCAGGTCGTCGCGCAGCGTCACCACGCGAACTCCACGGCCTTTGTCCGACTGCGGATGCTCGGCTGCCTGCCGCCGCGCCAGCAGACTGATCTCCGCCTGAGCCTGGGCCGTCGTGACGCCCGGCTTCAGCCGCGCAATCGCGCGTAGATGCCGGGAGGCGCGTTCATTGTCGTCATGCTTCTCGGCCACCGGCCGGTACAACTCGGCATGTTTTCCAACCAGGCTCGCGGGCAGCGGCCGGAACGCCGCGGGCATTACGCCCACGATGGTATACGGCCGTCCGCTCATCTCCACGGTCCGGCCTACCACTTTGGGGTCGCGGCCGAACTTCCGCTTCCAAAGGTCGTAGCCCAGCACCACCACGTAGTCCTTGCCATCGATCTGGTCTTCCGGAAGAAGAACGCGGCCTAACAGCGGCGCGCCGCGCATCAGAGCAAAGTATCCGTCGGAAACCTTCATGCCCGGCACGCGCTCCGGCGCGAAATCACCTGCCATGCTGGCATCCCAATGCTCGTATGCGGCGACATCCTCGAAGACATGGTTCTGCCGCCGCCAATCGTCCATGTCGGTGAAAGAGATCTGGTTGCGGCGATCGCCGCCCGCCAGGTCGGTGCCCCACAAGAGCACCAGCCGGTCCGGATCAGCATAGGGGAGCTGGCGCAGCAGGACTGCGTTGACCACGCTGAAAATGGCACTATTGGCGCCAATCCCGAGAGACAGCGTCAGGATGGCAACAACGGTGAAACCGCGGCTCCTGGCAAGCGTGCGAAGGGCGTAGCGAAGGGCCACTAGGTAAACCTGACGCGCCGCCCGTGCGCCATCGGCATGATACAAATCGAGCCGTTGATATTGTTCAGGTTGATCAGAGTACCGCCGCCCTTCAGAACCCCGTGCAACTGGGTGCCGACGGCGCGGTCCCGGTTCACCGGTATGCCGAAGTCGTTGTCGATTCCGCCCGTCACGTTGCGCGCATTGAACTCCGCGCGCGCGTCATAGGGAATGGAAATTTCAATGCTGCCGTTGACCGAGTTCATGGAGATGGTCTTGGCGTCGCTCAGACGCTCGAAGGTGGCCTCCAGCTTGCCGTTCACGGTCGAAAGGCGGGCATCTCCGGCGATTTTCTGCGCGCGCACGGTCCCGTTCACCGAAGACGCGTTCACCTCTCCAGTGACGCCTTCGATGTCCACGGTTCCGTTGATCAGCTTGATTTGATCCAGGTGCGCGGCGCGCGGGACCGTCACGGTAAACTCCACCTTCCCAGGGTTCGCGTTGGTGCCGTCCGGATACCGTGTGAGGATGCTGATCGCCCCGGGACTGGAGTCCACCAGCACGCGCGCCTCGTTCAGCAAGCCCTGGCTCGCGGCGGTCTTGATCGCCTCGACGCGCACTTCGTTCCGGTCCCAGGCATGAATGTGCACGTCGCCGTTGATGTTCTCGAGCGAAACGCGGCCGCGCGCCGAAAGAGTATAGATCTTGCTGAACTCTTCGTGGAAGTTGTCATTTGCCGGCAGGCAGGCCGCGCCCGCCAGCGCTAGCAGAGCGCCCTTGAGTAGTAGCTTTCTCGCTTTCATGTGCTTACCTTCCCTCGTGTGCTGAGACTCCTTATGACAAAAGACGCAAAAATCCTCCGCTTCTTACTGTTTTGATCGAACTGGTCCCTCGGATGGGGCAGCCGCCGTTAGTGGTGCACCGCTTCTACGCTCTCCTCCACGATCCTGCCGTCAAACATCCGGATGGTGCGGTCCGCGAACAGCGCGTAGCGCGGATCGTGCGTCACCATGCAGATCGTGGCGCCGTTGCGGTGCAGGTCCTTTAACAGGTTCATGACGGCTTCGCCGTTGGCCGAATCCAGGTTTCCGGTCGGCTCGTCGGCCAGCAGGATGGCCGGGTCGCCGCCCAAGGCGCGCGCCACCGCGACGCGCTGCTGTTGACCTCCGGAAAGCTGCGAAGGATAATGCTTCATGCGATGCGACATGCCGACGCGCTCAAGCGCCTCCTGGACCCGCTTCTTGCGCTCCGCCGATCCCATCCCGCGATAGGTCAACGGTAATTCTACGTTTTCGTAGACCGTCAGATCGCCGATCAGGTTGAACGCCTGGAAAATGAAACCGATCTCCCGGTTGCGAATCCTGGCCCGCTCGGAAAGCTTCAAGCCGCTTACCGGCCGGGTGTTCAGCGTGTAAGTGCCGTCGCTCGGAGTGTCCAGTAAGCCCAGAATCGCAAGTAAGGTCGACTTGCCGCAGCCAGACGGACCCGCAATCGAAAGGTACTCGCCCTTCTTGATATCAAGCTGTATCCCCGATAACGCGTGTGTCTCCACTTCATCGGTCACGAACACCTTGGTGACCCCATCGAGGTGAATCAGCGATTCTGCTCCGTTGTTGCTCATTTCTTCTCCCTTACGAAATTCCTTCGGACTTAGTTCAAACGAATTCGTTCGTCGCTGTCGCAGCAGGCCGACGTATCGGAGAGGATCACCCGATCGCCCACGTTGAGCCCCTTGCGGACTTCGATGGTATTGACCGAGGCCCGCCCCAACTGCACCTGCACGCGGTCGGCGTACTTCCCGTCGGGCTCGATCTTGAACAGGCTCACGGTGCTCTCCGCCTGCCCGAATACGGGCCGCCCCATGTATACGACGTCGTCCAAATGCTCCAGCTCAATGGTTCCGTCCACGCTCAGATCCGGACGGGCGCCATTCGGCAGCGTTCCTTCCAATTTGACGTCGACCGTTACCGTTCCGTTTAGCACCGCCGGGTCGATCCGTGAGACCTTCCCCTTCACCAGGCCGTTGCGCGTGTCGATGACGGCCGACTGGCCGATGGTCACGTCCTTGGCCTGAGTCTCGGCAATCTTCAATTCCGCCTTCAGCTTCGACAATTGCGCCACCTTGGCCAGCGCGGTACCTGCCATCACCTTCTGGCCTTCCTCGACGGGTACCGGCAGCGCCTGCAACATGCCTTCGGTGCCGGCGCGGACGTTCAATTCCTGAACCTGATCCTGTTTCAGCTTGTACTCGGCGCGAAGCTGATCGATTTTTACCTTCTGCGCCGCCAACTGGGCCTCCACGGATTCCTGGTTGATGCTCAGGCGCTTTTCCTCGAGCCCGTTGCGGGTGGACAGCTCCTGTGCGGTCACGTCCGAAATCTTGGCATCCACTTGGGCGACCAGCCCCTCTTTTACCAGGGCATCGTCACGTTCCGCCTTCAATTGCGCGGAGTGCAGGTCCGCGGATACCTGCGCCGCGGTGGCCTGCAGATCCAGGCCCTGCTTCTCGAGTGTCACCCGCAGGTCGGTATACGCCGCTTCGGCGACCTTCAGCGTGTACTCGGCATCCAACAAGGCCGTTTGCAGCTCCGGATTGCTCATGGTCAGGATAACGCTGTCTGGCTTCACCGGCGTACCCGGCTTTATCAAGATCTTGTCGATGCGGCCATCGCTGTTCGCTGGAATGAGCAGGGTCTCTTCGGGGACCAGAGTGCCCAGGCCGCGTACATCCCGCACCATAGGGCCGCGTTTTACGGTGTCGGGCCACAGGGTAGACAGTTCCACGCTCCGCGCCGCCGGCTTCAGGCGGGCCAGAACGAGGCTGACGGCCCCGACCCCGGCAAGTAGCACGACGCCGATAGCGATGCGCTTGATCAGGCGTTTTTTGGCAGCGGACTTTCGAGGTACATCCATCATATTGAGTTCCACGGATCAAAGGGCACGGCGCCTGCCAATCGTTCCGTGGCTGGTAACATTATGACTCGACAGGGAGAAAAAGGTTAGGGGCGATCTTCAGGAATCCTGCGAGTGTTCGCTTCTGGGACGGGGCGTTCCGAGAACGAAGAGGTCATACTCACTCGTAGCGCAACGCGACCACCGGGTCCAAATTCGCAGCCCGTCCCGCCGGCCAGATCCCGAAGAACAGGCCGACTCCAACCGACACCAGAATCCCCGACGCGGCGGCCCATAACGGCACGGCGGTGGGCAGGTTGCGGAAGATCAGGCCCGTCAGCAGGGAAACGGTCCACCCCATCGCCAGTCCGATCACCCCGCCCATGCCGGTCAGCACCACCGCTTCCGTAAGGAATTGCACAATGATGTCGCTTTTGCGCGCGCCGACCGCCTTGCGAATGCCGATCTCGCGGGTCCGCTCGGTCACCGAGACCAGCATGATGTTCATCACCCCGATCCCGCCCACCAGCAGCCCGATGGAGCTCAGAATCACCATCACCAGCGCCACCGTGCCGGTGATGCGATGGAAATCCTCGATCATCTGCTGCGCCGTGGATAGCGAGAAACTATCCGGCTTGTCGTTGGGCACTTTCCGCTGGATGCGGAGCACGGTACGCACCTCGTCCTCCGCTTTGGACAGCAGCCCCGGCTTGGCAATCACGATCAGCATGTGCTCGTTGGCGGACGGAAACAGCTTGCGCATACTGAAATACGGCATGAGAATGCGGTTGTCCTCCTGCCCCGGGAAGGACGCGGCGGGCCGCTGCATCACTCCGATAACCTCCACCGCGTGGCCGTCCACCTCGATCCACTTGCCCACCGGATCCACATTCCGGAACCACGATTTCCCGATGTCTTCCCCGACCACCACCACGGGCATGCGGTGCCGGCTCTCCATGTCCGTAAAGAAGCGGCCACTCAACATCACCGTTCCGCCGGCGGCATAGCCTTCTTCCGTCCCTGCCAGATCGAGGTTGTACAGGTCGTTGCCCTTGTAGCGGGCTTTGTGAATCGTGTCAAAATTGGAAAACAGGTAGGGGCTGGCATGCTCGACCGAAGGGCAGCGCTCCTCAATAGCTAGGGCGTCCTCACGCGTCAGGGGCTTGCGCTTCAATTCCTCCGGCGTCCAATTTCCCATGGCGCTGCCCCTCAGAATCACGATGGTGTTGGGCCCGAAGCTCTTGAGGATGTTGGTGATGGCGCCGTCGAGGCCGGCGATGATGGAGCCCACTCCGATCACCGCCCCGGTACCGATAATGACGCCCAGCACGGTCAGGAACGAGCGCATCTTATGCTCCCGCACCGTGGTCAACGCCAGTGCAACTCCCGAACCAAGCATACCGAGTGTCATCGCTCCACCCTCAATGCCTCGATCGGATCGAGGCCCGCCGCTCTGCGCGCCGGATAAATCCCGAAGAACAATCCCACCGTCGCCGATAGCGTGACGCCGGTCACCACCGCGCTGATCGGAATGTGCATGGGTACCGGCGTCAGCACCTTCACCAGGACCGCCACGAACCACGCCAGGATCACGCCGATCACTCCGCCCATCCCCGAGAGCATGGCCGATTCCACCAGAAACTGGCTGAGAATGTCAACGCGCCGCGCGCCCACCGACTTCCGTATGCCGATCTCGTGGGTCCGCTCCGTCACCACCGCCAGCATGATATTCATGATCACCACGCCGCCCACGATCATGAAAACCGAAACCACGCCGATGGCTGTCGCGGCAATCGCGCCGGTCAACTGCTCCCACACGTTCACCAGCGAATCCGAGCTGACCATCCCAAAGTTGTCGTCGTCCTTCGGCCGCAGGTGCCGGTAAGCCCTCAACAGGACCCGAACCTCATCCTGCGCCTGCTGCAGAACGCTGTGATCGGCAGCCATCCCATCGAACTCGATTCCGCTGCGGGAGCCATAGTTCTTGAAATAAGTCTCCGCCGGCATCATCACGAAGTTGTCCTTGGAATTGCCGAAGACCGACCCTTTGGTTTTGGCCACGCCGACCACTTCGAACGGGCGGCCTTCCACGACTACAGTCTTTCCTATGGGATTCGCGTTGCGGAAAAACTGCTCTTTCAAGTCGTTGCCGATCACTGCTACCGGCGCCCGCCGCTCGTCTTCCAGTTCGCTGATAAACCGCCCATCGGCAGGCTCGACATCCGAGATAATGCCCATGTTCGGCGTGATGCCCTCGATAGTTACGTTGTCCCGCTGCTCCCGGCCGACATGCACCGACCCGGTGCGGCTCACGGCCATGCCCAACTCCGCGACCAGCTTGGTATTGCTCTTCAGGAAATCGAATTCCTCTTTCGAAAGCTCCGGGTTGCGGCGCTGCATTTCGAGAAACTTCTTGGGGTCCCACACGCCCATCATCACGATGCGGCGTATCTTGAACCCGTCCGCACCCATGCTGGACACATTCTGCGCCACATACCGGTTCATGCCATCGATGACCGACATCACCGCGATGAGCGTAGTGGTGGCCAGGATGATTCCGAGGAGCGTCAGAAAGCTGCGCAGCTTGCTGCCGCGCAACGACAGAGCCGCACCGGTGACCGCCTCACCGAAAGACGCATTGGTCTTCATTGCATTTCCAAACGAGATACAAATACCGTTTGTTCCGTGATCTCTTGTTCCCTTATCCACTCCATTATGGCGTAATCCAGCCAAAGGTGCGGCTGCTCTTTGGCAATGAACCCAACGTGCCCACCGTATTCCGTCGCAACCAGCCGCAGATGCGGGTTGGTCTGGAAGGCCGGGTGATCGTAAATCCCGAACGGGATAAATGTGTCGTCTTTCGCGGTGATGAACAGAGCCGGGACCTGGATGCGGTCGAGAAACTGGTTGGCCGATTGCGTTCGGTAATAATGCTCCGCGCCCTTGAAGCCGAAGGCCGGCCCGGTGATGCGGTCGTCGAGATCGAAGACCGAGCGAATACCCCGGAAGTCCTCGCGCCGGAGGCCCCACACCGCTCGCGCTCGCGCCCGCATCATGCGCAGGAAGCGGACTTCATAAAAGCGATTATCCGGCTGGTTGATGCGCTTGGCGCAGGCGTAAAGGTCGATCGCCGCCGAGGCGGCGCAGATGCCCCTGAACAGGATCCTGGCGTCTTCGCCCAGTTCGCCGGCCAGCTTGGCCACCAGGTTGCCGCCAAGCGAAAAACCGACCAGCCACGGCGGCGCGCGCCCTTCACCTTGCAGCGCCCGCAGCACGACCAGCAGATCGGTAGTGAGCCCGCCGTGATACACAGTCTTCGAAAGATGTTCCGTACGGCCGCAACTCCGCAAGTTCAGGCGATGGACCGTGTATCCGCCGGTCACAGCCAGGTAGCTCAGGCTGCGCATGTAGCCGGCATCGGCCGATCCTTCGAGGCCGTGGACCAGTAGCATCTCGCCGCGCGAAGGGCCGGCCGGCTGCTGCGTCTCGACTAACACCTGCGCGTCCGGCTCGGTCCTGTATAGCGTGTTGACCACCGGAAACCGCCGGCCGTCGAACGGCCGCAGCCACGCGTGCCCGGCGATCGTCTGCAGGTGCGGGCTCGTGAATAGCGGATCGAACGGTATCATACATTACATTATCCCGCATAACGCGCCCGCGCCGTCGGATGTCGCAGCATAACGTGGTGTTTCGTTTTTCAACCGGTCTGTGGAAAAAGCTGTGCAAACCGGGGCTGCGTATGGGACAAGTTCAACGTCCGTAAAGACTTTGTAACTAATTGCACACTCTTTCAGCAGGCGCCCGCGGAGGGCCCGCAAGCGGTTAGACCCGTGGGGCTTGGATCGATTCGAGGCTGGGCGGCGAGCCACCGGGCAGGGCGGAAAAGCGTGTCTCCGCCGGGTGAGTCGGGGGTGTTGGCGATTGTCGTGATTTTGAACAGGACGCGGAAAGGCATCGAACCGGAAAACCGCTCGCTGACGCGCGCGGCTCAGTTAGCCGATGCCGAGATCGTCGATACGTTCCAAGGGCGTGCCGCACTCGCGGCAGATCAAGGCGTGGCAATCTCCGCACACCAGCGGCTCCGAGACAGGTTTGGCGCACGCCGGACAATAGAAATCGGCGCGCGCCCGGGGTTCGGGCATGCCGGATATTATGCCACTGAAAATATGTATGAGAAAAATCTGTAGTATGGTGGACTACGTAACGAAGTGGAACATCAGTTTCAAAAACGGGTGCGTACCGGCGTCCTGTGGCTCCCCGCCTGGCTGTTAAGCCTGGCTGCAATATCGCTTGCCCAATCCTTCACCGAATACAATATTCCGACCGCCGGCAGCCTGCCTTTCAGCATCACCACCGGGCCAGATGGGGCGCTCTGGTTTACGGAGTGGATGGGGAACACGATCGGTCGTATTAGGTTTGACGGAAGCATCACTGAGTATCCCCTTCCCAATCCCAACAGCCAGCCCATTTGGATCAAGCCCGGACCGGATGGCGCCCTCTGGTTTACCGAGCAGGGCGGTAACCGCATAGGGCGCATTACTACCAGCGGAGCGATCAGCGAGTATCCCGTGCCAACCCCTCATAGTGAACCTTGGAATATCAGTGTTGGGCAGGATAACACGCTATGGTTCACCGAAAAAACCGGCTTCAACATCGGAAGCATCACGACCGCCGGTGCAATTACCGAGTATCCCGTACCGCTTTCGCCTTGGGACCTGACACTCGGGTCCGACGGCGCGCTCTGGATCACTGAGCGGGCGTATAACAAGATCGCGCGCATGACCACTTCCGGGGACCTCACCAACCAGTACGTATCCCCAACCGCCGATAGCGGTCCGGATGTGATTATCACCGGGCCTGACCTTGAACTTTGGTTTACGGAAGAATTTGGCGACAAGATCGCGCAACTGACCACAGCCGGAGTCTTCACCGAGTACCCTGTGCCTACGCCAGCCAGCCAGCCTGGCTGCATCACGATGGGACCCGATGGCGCCTTCTGGTTCACGGAACACGCCGGCAATAAAATCGGCCGTATGACACCTTCCGGGATCATGACTGAATACTCCGTGCCGACCCCGGATAGCGTTCCCATGGTGATCGAGCCCGGTCCCGACGGCTCTCTGTGGTTCACGGAATTTCAGGGCAACAAGATAGGGCGCATCACTACCCCCGCAGGAGTTCACTAACTTTTTCCGCCCTTCAGAATCTCGATGCTTCCGTTATTGTCGGTCAGGCGCATGGAGCAACCGCCGCCGCCGATAGTCCCGCTCAGCGAGTCGGCGCTCACTTCCCCGGAAACGGTCATCGGAAAGTCGGTATGGATCTTGCCAAACGACGTCCTGGCCGCCACGGCGTAACTGGCGCTGTCCGGCACGCGCACCCGCACCGGGGAGAAACTGGTCCGGATGGTCACCGCGCGGCACTGCTGCCCGAGCAGCGAAACATCCACGCCGCCATTCTGGTTTTCGACATCCACCGAGCCGCCCACCCCATCCAGCAAGACCACCGCAAAGCTGGTTTTCACATTGGCGCCGCTGCGAATCGCAGTCGCTTTCACCGCGCCATTGGAGTCTTCCACGGTCAACGCTCCGCCAACCCTTTCGGCGGTTACCAGGCCAAAGCTGGTTTTGAGCGAGGCTTCCTCTCCTACATCCGTCACGGTGATCGGGCTGTTTCCCCCCACAATCCGGATTCCTTTGTGTACCTCGCCGACATCCACCGGCCCGAACGAGTTCTCAATAATGGCGGACTCGCCTACCTTGCGGCCTTTGACCGCGGAGTTCGTCGCGCGCACGGAAAGCTGCTTTCCGATGTCACTGAAGCGCACCGCGCCGAAGCTGGTGTTCAGCTCCGCCGACCCGCTGACGCCGTTTGCCTCCACCTCTCCGTTGGAGTTGCCGACGACCAGGTTTCCCTTCACGCCGTTAGCCGTTACGCGGCCGAACGAATTGGTGATGCGCAGATCGCCGCCGGCGCCTGAGACCTGCACCGTGCCGTTGCCGTTTACAATGGTTGCGCCGCGGCCCGGATTGGTCACCGTTACGTTGGCAAAGCGGTTCTTGACGTTCACCATTCCACTTACATCGACTACGTCTACCGCGCCGTTACCGTTCCGGATGCTCACGTCGCCGGAGTTGCCCGCCACCTCCACCTCGGCGAAAGAGTTCTCCAGCCGCTGCGTCCCACGGCCGTTGCGAAAGGTCAGCTTGCCATGGGAATTGACCACGTCCGCGTTGGCCTTCAGACCGTCGATGCTCACGCTGCCGAAGCTGTTTCTGACTTCCAGAGGCGCAGTTTCGGGCATGATCACTTCGTAGTCCACCGAGAAAGAAAGGTACCGGAGTCCCAGGAACCCGGTGTGCTCCTCTTTGGGGTATTCGGTTCGAATCACCAGCGCCGAGCCGGCCGGCGCGACCTCGATCTGAACCTGGTCGGCGAAGCGCTTGGCCTCGGCATCGTTGGACGCCGAAGCGCGGATTATGGCGTGAATCTGGACTTCCGCTTTGCCGTGCGTGCGGATAGTGACATTGCCCATATGATGTTCCAGGCGCACGCTCTGACCGCTCGCCAGCGGAACGATTTTGTCGAAGTTCCGCGTGTATTCTTCCCGCGCAAAACACGGCAGCGCCAAAGCGATGGTCAAAGACGCTGCCAGGCCGTACTGAATGCCGTACTTAATATTGCTGCGCACGATGCAAAATCTCCTTGAGGGTTTCCTGCTTTTCCCGGTACAGCACCGCCAGTTCGGTCTGTAGCCGCGCATTAAAACGGTTATGCTCGACAGTGGAGCGCACTTCGGAAATCTCCGAATCCAGCACCAGCAGTTTCTCGCGATCGGCGATCGTCCGCGGATTCGCGGAGCTGGTCAGCCTGGGCTCCGCCAACCGCGCCAGCTTGTCGATGGATGCGCGGTAAGCCGTCTCGGTCTGTTCGACTTCCTTGAGGGTCTGCTCGGTCAGAAAATCGCTGTCCTGCCGCGCCGGCGGGGCCGGCCGAAAAGGCGCCAGAATCAGAAATGAAACCGCCACCAGGATGGCAGCGGCGATGCCGGCCAGCAGCCGCCAATCGATACCGCGCGGTTTGGCGGCCTTCTGCTGCGCCTCCAGAGCCTGGCGTATGCGCGGCCACAGCTCGGGACTCTCCCAATCTTCCCGGAGTCCCGGGGCCATGTTGGACAGTTCGCCCCAGAGCCACAGCGCACGGCGGCAAGCGGCGCAGACTCTGGCGTGCTCCCGCGCCTCGGGCAGCAATTCCGGCGCCGCCAGCGCGCGCTCCAGGTCGCGGCACTCGAATGTCATGGGCCCACCTCCGTCAATAATTGTTTCAACTCCCGTTTGGCTTCGAACAGCCACTTTTTTGAAGTGCCCTCTGGAATTTCCAGAATGGCGGCCACCTCGGAATGCCTAAGGCCCTCCACTTCGAAGAGCCAGAACACCAGACGATGTTGCGGATGGATGCGGGCGAGCGCGTGCCGTAGGGCAATCTGGAGCGGAAGGTTATTGGGGATCGCAGGTTCGGTTTCGAGCGGCGATTCGGCCTGCCTGCTGCGTTTCCGTCCTATGTCGTAACAGCAGTTCAGCAGGATTCGGTAGATCCACGGGGCCAGGGCGGAATCGCCCTGGATGGCGCCCACGCCGCGATAGATCTTCAAGAACGCTTCCTGCACGGCGTCCTCCGCATCCGAGCGATCTCCAAGCATATGAAACGCGATACTCTTCATGCGCCCGGCGTGCACGGCGTGGATCTCCTCAAAGGCAGACAGATCCCCGCGTTTGGATGCCTGAATCAGTTCGGCGTCATGGCGAAAGGGACGCCGGCCAGCGGCGGTGGCCAGGGGCATTCTGTCTGTTATAACGAACGGGAGGCATGGATCGTTCTAAGAATTATTCAGGCTGAACTAACGCCGCCAGCTCTTTCCTGGCATCCACCATCTCGGGAAGGTCCGCGTCGGCGCCTTTCCAGATCTGCAAGAAGCCCTCGTAGGCGGCGCGGGCCTCTACGACTTGCCCTTTTCGCCGGTGAGCCTGCGCCAGATGGTATTGCGCCAGGGGATAGCTCGGATTGAGGCGCAGGATGCGCTGGTATTCCTGGATGGCTTCATCCGGGCGAGCCAGCGCGAGATAGGCGTTGCCTACACAGTCTTCATAGAGATCCATCCCGGAGCTCGGCGGCAGGTGGCGCAGCGCCGCCTGGAAATGGGCGATGGCCTGGTCGGGCTGCTTGTCACTCAACGACAGCGTGCCCAGGTAATACTCATAGCTTCTCAGCTCGTCGCGCGACCCGCGCCCCGGATAAGGCACATCCCGAAAGTAAGTCAGAAACCGTTCTCTCAATCGCGCGGCTTTGGCTGTCTCACCGCGCTCCAGCGCCAGCAGCAGCGCACTCCACACGACACCCTTCGCGTAGCGGGTCTCGTTCCCGGCGGCCTGTTCCGCCCGGCTGAAATCCCCGAGCCGCCAGTACACTTGGGCGATGCTGGCATATCCCACGGCGCGCGCCGTATCCGACCCGGTTACTTGAATGTAGCGCTGGTACTGGCGGACGGCCTCGCGGTAGCGGCCCTGCTGGAAGTAGACGTCACCCAGGTGAATAATGGCCGGCTCGAATTCCGGGTCGAGCGACAAAGCGCCGTTGTACTCGGCGACGGCTCTCTCGTATTTTCCGGACTGCTGAAAGGACATCCCCAGGCTGTCATGCGCATTGGGCTCATTGGGCGCCAGCTGCACGTAGCGCTGGTGCGCCGCGATGGCCTCATCGTACCGCCCCAAGCCCAGGAAGCAGACGCCCAGCACGTTGTAGAAATCTCCGTATTCCGGGTCCACCACCAGGCCTCGCTGGATGACGGCGATGGTTTCCCGCGGCCGCTCCTCTCCGTACAGCAGGCGGGCCAGTCGCGTATAAGCTTCGCTTTCGAGCGGATATTGGTCCACGATCTGTTGCATGGTCCGAATGGCGCCCGGATAATCCTGCCGGGCAATGGCGTACCACGCAGTGACAAAAAGCCGGTCTTTTGGCGTCAAGCGATCCGACAATTGGATGGCTTTCGCCAGGAATGGCTTGCCTTTTTCCGGCAGAAAATCCGTAACGGAGTAGGCGTATCCGATGCGCGCATAAGCCATCGCGAATTTCGGATCCAGTTGAATGGCCTTACGCAACAGCACCGTGGCTTGCGCATTCTGAAACGATTGTGCCTTGCTCACGCCCAGCGAGTAATAGCGGTAAGCCTCCAGGTTGTTGGTCATCGCCTCGGCCAGGCCGGTTTGCTTGTGCGCGTCGAGAGGCGCGGCGCCCAAGTGAGCCGCCAGCCTCGGCGTCAGCAGATCCACGCGCGTCAGAATATCCGCGGGCTGGTCCACCACGAACTGTTCCGCGGCGATCAGTTGGCCGCCGGCGGTGTCAAAGAGCCGCACGTTGATCAGGGTTTTCTCTCCGAGAGCCATGAAACTGCCGAGCAGAACTGCTTCAGCGTGACTCTTGCGGGCGATGTCCAGGGCCTCGTCCAGGTGAATCCCGTCCGAGGGTTTGTGGCCGCTTCTGTTAAGAAGCAAATGAAGTTGTTGACGGCTCAGCACCGTGAGGCGGTCGAAGTGGGCGAGGTCGGTGATGAACATGTCGGCCAGACCCTCGCTGAGCCAGTTCAAATCGGGTTTGGCGCTTTGATTCTCGAAATACATCACTGCTAGCGCCTTCCGTCCCGGAACCCGCGGCAGGGTGACCTCCACGGGCGGAGTTGCCGTATGGCGGAGCGCCACCCAGCCCAGCATGACAATGATGACAATGCTGACAATTCCCGCCAGAACGGCAAGCCCGGCAAGCATCCAGCGGAGCCGCGGGTCAGATCGTCCGAAGCTTGCCCGGGGGGTGGCCCTGGCCGCTTCCTCGATTTCGAGATCCGCATGGGCCGGTTCCGGCATCGATGGCACTTCCGTAACGCTGGCGATGCAACGATAACCAAGCTTATGAATCGTCCGGATGAAGCGCGGCTCGTGTGGATCGTCGCCCAATGCTTTTCGAATCTCCTTGATGCACTGGACGACGGCATTGTCCGTGACCGCTGCGCCCTGCCAGACATTTTCAATGAGCTCTTCCTTGCTGATCAACCGCTCGCGACGCTCGAGCATGTACAGGAGCAGATGGAAGGATTGTTGGCGAAGATGCTGTTCGAGGCCGCCTCGCTTGAGGCAGCCCCGGGAAGGGTCGACTTCGACATCTTGGCAACGGTAAATTGGCCTGCTGTCTTTGCCGTTACCGGCAGGCGCCCTCCCGTGCGCCGCAAGCGACATGGCTGCGGGAAGTGCTGCGGGAAGTGCCGCGGGAATTTTCCGTGAAGACGAACCGCTGTTGGCTCCGTCCCCGGCCTGAAGCATGGCACTGATTATATCGCAAGTCGGGCGGCCTGAGCTGGCTGTTTAACGTTGTTACAAACTTGCCCCGGCGATGCAAATCCACAGCGGATTGGGTCCGGGCGAGACCGTGTAACCCTATGCACCCAGGAGCTTTCACCAAAATTTCAGAAATTTCTCACCACTAGAGGCGGGAAAAGGGATAAGCCTAATATATTACTGGCAAAATGCTAAGAGGGTTCTTGCTCAGGGAACCGATTTTGATCCGTAGAACAAGGAGTTCACACATGAGGATATTCTCGCTTTCGCGGTCACATGGCTTTCACTCTGCCACCTGGCGTTTGTTCATGATCTGCCTCGCCCTCTGTGTTCTGGCGCTGTCGCCGGCGAAGCTGCATGCCCAAGCCCTGAGTTTAATTACGGGCACGGTGACCGACGCGAGCGGCGCCGTGGTACCGGATGCGAAGATTACGGTGACGAATGACGCTACGGGCGTCGCCAGCCATAGCGTAAGCAGCAGTTCCGGCTCGTACTCAATCACCGACCTCATCGCTGGCACGTACACCGTTACGGTAGAGCTTGCCGGGTTCCAGACGTCGGTCCACAACGGAGTTTTGGTCGAGGTAGGCCGTCCATCGACCGTAAATGCTGCGCTTCAGACCGGCAACGTCACGCAGAGTGTTGAGGTCCAGGAGAACGCTATCACCCTGAACACCACGCAGCCGGAATTGGGCACCACCATTGAAAACGCGGTCGTTCAAACGCTACCACTTGAGATCAGCGGCGGCCGCGGCCGTCAAATCGACCAGTTCGTGTTTCTAGCGCCCGGCGTAACGGGCGGCACCTTCAGCAAGCGAATCAACGGCGGTGTCGATTTCGAGAGCGAGGTAGTTTTTAACGGCATCCCGATCGCCCAGTCCGAAACGCAGGGCTTTCAGACCATCTGGAACCCGCCGTTCGAAATGGTAAACGAATTCGACGTCCTACGATCCTCCTTCTCCGCCCAATACGGACTGGCACAAGGTGTGGTGACCTACCAAACGGCATCCGGGACGAACCAGTTCCATGGCGACGGTTTCGAGATCATCCGTAACAACTTCTTTGACGCACGGGGCGCCTACAACCCGACCGTTCCCGTCGACAAAGAGAACAACTACGGCTTCACCATCGGCGGACCTGTGTGGATCCCGAAACTGTTCAACGGCAAGAACAAGTTGTTCTTCCACCTCAGCATGGAATGGTACCGCTTGAACACCCCGGACCTGACCTATATGTCGCTGCCGACAGCCGCTGAGAAAGCGGGCAATTTCAGCGCCACCGGTTTGACCATCTATAATCCGACCACCCACACGCCCTTTCCCAACGATACGATTCCACAGAGCATGATCAGTCCGCTGTCGGCGAGCCTGATCCCTCTAATGCCCAATCCCACCTACCCCGGGTACGTGAACAATTTTCAGTCTAACGAGGGAGTTCTCCCGACTCGGCAGAATCCTTGGGGGTACAACATCGATTACAACATCACCGACAAGCAGTCGATCCACTGGAGCGATTGGCGCGATAAACAGACCTCTTTTGGCACGGAGACAGGCTCTCACCTGCTCGGCGAACTGGGCAGTGAAACAGCCAACCCGGATTTGGGCACGGTGTTCCTGCTGAACTATTCCAATTCCATCACGCCGCACCTGGTGATGACCGCCGGCGCGAGCTGGCTTGGGGAGCTGAACGATCAGATCAGCCTCAATAAGAACGCCAACTTCGCCGCCACCCCGGATAGCCCGCAACTTTCCGGGATCAGCTTCAGCGGCCCGGACTCGCCTACGGAGCTAGGCTCGCCGTGGATCGAATCGATCAACCGGAAAGCGGGTTGGGTGATCGAAAACAACTACCTATGGATCAAGGGCAGACATACCTTCAACATTGGAATGGAGCTCCGGCGCACCTATCAGGACGACAACGAGTGCCAACGATGTGCGGGCAATTTCAATTTCAGCAACAACGAAACAGCGGATCCCAATAATCTGGGCACTACCGGAAACGCGTTCGCGAGCTTCCTGCTAGGTACGGTGGACAGTGCCAACCGTTATGGTACGAACGAGCTGAGGCTCCGCAACCGCGACTTCTCTCCGTATATTCAGGACGACATCAAGATAAGGCCGAACTTCACGATCAACATCGGCGTGCGCTGGGACATCATGGTGCCGTTTACCGAGGTGAATAACCTGGTCGTATTCTTCGATCCCTCGATCCCGAATCCCGCGGCAGGAGGGCTGCCGGGAGCGGTCACCAAATTCGGCGATTGCACCGGCTGCGCGGGTTACGACCGCGCCTACATCCGCTGGAATCACCTGAGTCCGAGAGGCGGATTTTCGTACGCTGTGAGCAATAAGACCGTTATACAAGGCGGTTTTTCCTGGAATTATCTGGATGGCGGCGCATACGAGTACGGCACCAGCAAGGTGGCGGTGAACTACGGCAACCTGTTGGATGGCGCGTTCACGCGGAATTCAACCGGCACTACGACCCCTGGATTCGGCTCGTGGGATACGAACAGTCTTCCTATTCCCGGTTCGGTTCCGTTTTCGCCGACCATTGGGAATGCGAACCAGGTGGATGCCTTCTCGGCTACTGACGGTATCGCGCCGTACGACATCGTGTGGAGCATCGGCATTCAACGTGAGTTGCCCTTCAACATGCTCCTTTCGGCGAACTACACCGGGAACCGGGGCAATTTCCTGCCGTCCCAATTGAACCCGCCCAATCAGCTAAGTCCGAACTACCTCTCTCTGGGCAGTACACTCGGACTGCCCGTTAACTCTCCGCAAGCCATTGCCGCGGGCGTCACCGTACCCTACGCCAACTTCCTCAGCGATTATGGAAGCAGCGCCACGGTGCTGCAGGCTTTGCGCCCGTTCCCGCAGTACTCCGGCATCTTCAACAACTTCGATAACACTGGCTCTTCGCTGTACAACGCCCTGCAGACGACGTTGGAGAAGCGGTTTTCAAAAGGCGTGAGCTTCCTGGTCAGCTATAGTCTGTCGCGAATGATGTCGAATACCAGCTCCGGTTTCACGTCCTTTGCTAACGCTTCTTTGAACAAGAACGACCAGAAGGCGGAATGGTCGATCGATAACAACGATCAACCTAACATAGTGAACATCGCCGGCACCTACGAGCTGCCCATCGGCAGAGGCAAGTACCTGCTAGGCAATAAAGGCGTGGCGAGCAGTATTTTAGGAGGCTGGCAGCTTAGCGGCATCCTGACATATGCGCAGGGCACACCGCTCTTTAACGGCACCGGCGGCTCCGTAACAGTGCCGGGCGATCCGCTCGGGAACAATTGCGCGCCCTGCAACCGTGCCGACGTCGTGCCGGGTGTCGCGCAACAGGGCAACTATAATAGCAACGTCTCTAATGGTCTGTCGGTTATCAACGCTGCCGCCTTTACCAACCCGGGTCTGTGGGTGCTGGGCACGGCGCCTCGCGTCCTCGATATTCGCGGTCCGTGGGGTAAGAATGAAAACGTCTCTCTCTTCAAGTCATTTAGTCTAGGAGAGCGCTTCAAGGCGGAATTGCGAATGTCGTACTTTAACTTGCTGAATCGCGTCATCTTTGGCGGTCCGAGCGATTATGTGCTTACCGATCCGGCCTTTGGAAAGGTAGTCAATAGTCAGGCCAATACGCAACGCCAGGGACAAGCTCAGTTCATGCTCAGGTTTTGATGCGATCTGGAAAAGCGGGGCCTGATGCGGGTCCCGCTTTTCTCGTCTAAACTCAAATGGATGGCCCGTGCTGTTCTCCTAGCCGCTCTCTTCGCGCAGGTGTACGGTCTCTTCGGGCAGACGGCTGACACTCCCCGATACGCCACGGCTTCGAGCCATCCTGAGCCTGCTCTTGTGGAGGCCCAATCGCTGCTGGACCTCGGGAAACCAAGCGAAGCCGAGAGCGCCGCGCGCCGGTATCTGGAGGCCCATCAGAGCTCGGCGGATGCTCACTACCTCCTTGGTTACATTCTGTTCAGGGAGGGAAATCCAAAATCTTCCGTAGGTGAATACACGGAGGGCGCTCGTTATAGGGCTCCCGGAGCGCTCGACCTGGAAGTCATCGGCATCGACTACTTTCTGATGGAGGACTACGCCGCGGCCGACAGTTGGCTCGCCAAATCGGTGAACTTGAATCCTAACGATGCGCTGGCCAGATATTATCTCGGACGCGCCAAATACAATGAGAAGCGCTTCGATGACGCCGTCCGCGCTTTCACCGAATGCCTGAAGCTGGATCCGAAAAACGTTAAGGCGGCGGACTATCTCGGCCTCTCTTACGAAGGGCTGGGCAGAAGCGATGACGCCCTCGCGGCTTACCGCACCGCGATCGCCCTGGAAGCGGACGCTACTCCCAAAACCGCTGGACCTTACCTCGATCTCGGCACCCTTCTGGTTGAGAGTGACAGGCCAGGCGATGCAGTCAAGTATCTTCTTCAAGCGGTCGACCTGGCTCCCGGCGACTGGCGAATTCACCGGGAACTAGGAAAGGCCTATCTGCAATTGAATCGACTGGAAGAGGCGCAAGCCGAGCTTGACAAGGCTGTCGCACTCGCTCCGGAAAACGGCCCCCTGCACTTCCTGCTGGCCCAGGCATACCGTAAGCGCGGATTGGCGGACCAAGCGCGCGTCGAAATCGAACGCTATAACGCGCTGACCGGCTCGCATTCTTCTCCGGATACCCCGCTCGCGGAGGCCCGATCGCTATTGGAGTCAAGTAAGTTGACCGACGCGGAGCAAGTAACTCGCCGATATCTTCAGATTCACAAGAACTCGGCGGATGGCCACTATCTTTTAGGATACATACTGTTCAAGAAGCAAGACGCGAAGTCCTCGCTGGCTGAATATACCGAGGGCGCCAGGTACCGTACGCCGAGCGCGGCGGATCTGGAAGCGGTTGCGGCCGATTACGTCCTGCTGAAAGATTATCCGGACGCCGATAAGTGGTTCACTAAAGCGGTCGAATGGAATCCGAAACATGCACTCGGCTGGTACTATCTTGGCCGCACGAAATACAACGAAAACAGGTTCGAAGAAGCGGTCAGCGCCTTCGAGCAGTGCCTGATACTCGATCCGAAAAATGTCAAGGCGGAAGACAACCTGGGACTATCTTACGAAGGGCTGAATCAAGTTGACAAAGCCATTGCCGCTTACCGTAACGCCATCGCCTGGCAGGCGGATGCGGCGGTCAAGAACCCCGGCCCGCTCTTCGACCTGGGCAGTCTTATGGTGGACAGTGATCGCGCGGAGGAAGCCTTGCCTTACCTGCTTGAGGCGGCCCGAATGACTCCGCAAGATTATCGGGTACATCGTCAACTGGGAAAGGCTTATACTCATCTGAATCGGCTTGAGAATGCCCAGGCAGAGCTGGAGAAGGCCGCGAAACTCGCTCCTGAAAACGCGCCCGTACATTTCATGCTCGCGCAGGTATACCGGAAACAAGGACTACAGGACAAGGCCAAGCTGGAAAGCGACCGGTATACCGCACTCGCCGGGTCCAATCCGTCGCCGGAGAATTAGGGTCGAGTTTTGCGACGGGATTCACGATTCCATGCAACTTCTGGCCACTCCCGGTGTTTAGAGTAGTACGAGTTGCTTGGTCTGCCTCTTAGTATAGTCCAGAGAAAGATACCTAACCGGTCTCATTTCCGACTCGAAGAAGTCCCCAAAAGGAGGGAAATGGACCCCAAACAGTTTGAAGAACTGCATGCGAAGTGTCGGGAAACGCTCAAGCACTATGTGCACGAAGCTGAAAGAATGTGCGAGTTGTTCGGCCAGTGCCTCCCCGAACCCTTGTCCATGCAAACGCGCTCGGAAATACTAGAGCAACGCGTTCGCGAAAACAATGCCTACGCCAGTTACATCAAGATCCGCCGGCAACTCTTCGACGCGGCCCGGATCGGCTACGACGCGTCCAACTGAACCAGCCATTTCCGCAAAACCGCACCGGCATCCTGCGGGATGTTCAGCTCGATTCTTTGGCAGTGTGGCGCTAAGAAGCGCGACCCTAATACCCTTCCAGGTGGTCAATGCGCAGATCGCGCGCCGCGCGGCGGAGTTGGTCCATGGCGGCGTCGATATGCCGGTAGGCGGCGTCGCGCCAGCCGGCGGCGCGCGGGTTGTCTTCCTCGCGGCCGATATCGGCGCGAGCGCCTTTTAGCAGAGCCATGGCCTTGTTGAATCTGCCGCGTCGGTCCAGGCTGCGATCAATCGGCGGACGGTCTTGGATGTCCTTGTGGTCGATCACCGCCGCACGGTCGATTTCGCCCACTGCCATGTCGATTTCCCGATCCACCTCGCGCACGTGCCGCATGACGTTGGGCTCAGCCTCGACACGTAGTAGAAACTGCGCTGTGCGAAGATCGGTACGCGCGTGCAGATAGCGCGGATGACGGCCTGGCGTGTCAGCGAAAGCCACGGCGGAAACGGCCAAGGCGGCAGCCGCGGCGAAAATAATGGTCGATTTTGCGTTTTGCATTTATCCTCACAATCCCCTGGAAAGGTTTGTTCAAGGACCAGCCGAGAGCGGGCGGCACGAAGCACGAACCCCGGAAACTCGACTTTGGCTCCTCGCTTCTGGGTCAGTATACACCAAGCCGCAATCCTCGTAGGAGCCTACCATAGATGCCACTTCTGGAATATCAGAACGTACCCTACCAGCAGCGCGTTGGTAGTTGCGTGGGCCACCACTGCTTCGCCGATTCTGCCGCGCCTGATCAGCGCCCAGGCATAGAAAAGGCCGGCCAGGATACCCGCAAACCACAGGTTGCCGTGCAAGAGTCCAAAAGCGATGGAAGAGATCCCGAGACCAAGCCACGTGAACGTGCGCAGCGGCAATGCTTCGAAATGCGGCGAAATAAGACGGCGCAGTAGAAAGCCGCGAAACGCGAGTTCCTCCGCAATAGGGACCGTAACAATGGCGGACAAGGCTCGGAAAACAATCCAAGTTGCGCGGATCGGCGTAGTTGCGTCCGCGAGCGCATGCGGCATTGCGTCATTGGTCGTCGCCTTCAGCAACGCGTCCATTGCGATCCACGTTGCGAAGACTAGAACGCCGATCGCCGGACCGAACCAGCCGAATTTCCAGTCAAGATCCGCGTACCTCTTTCGCAAAAGCCACAACGCTCCGGCGGCTGCCAGAAATCGCATCGGGTAGAGCCATTCAAAATCACCGCTCGCGGCTGCGGTGACCATCCCGACGGCAAGGATGCTTAAGAAAGGTAACAGATATGCTGCTGTGGCATTGTCGGAAGATCTGTCGACTATTCTCCGGGCCGGCTGTTCCCGGGTGGTCAGCCACGGTAATCGCCTGGCGGCAACCGAGAAGCCGAGCGCCACGGCATTGAACGCGATCCAGCCCGCTTGTGAGTGGAATCCACCCAGGGCGATTTGTTCGGCTCCGGCATTGCCCATCAGGATCAACGCCGTGATACGCGTGGCGTTCAACAAGAAGATGGTCGCCACGCCCGCGGGAATAAGAACCAGCGCCTGCGGAAAGCGGCACTCCCGTCGAAAGAGCCACAGCCACATAACCCCAAACGCCAGAATCAGTCCTGCGCCCTCAAATCCGGAACAATGCGAGGCGATCTCAACCGAGAACTTCGCGGTGCCCAGTTGCATAGCAGCCGGGTCGGCAATGATTCCGGAGACGAAAGGACTCAGGAGCGCCTTTACCACGTCAAAAGTGAGGTGCGCGGAAGGCATCCAAAGAGACTGGCTGTACTTTCCTACCACACAGGCAGAGACCACCGCCACTAAAGCGTAGGCCCACAGCGAGCCTGTCTCGCGGACGAGCCGTACCCACAGCGTAAGGGGTATGAGTGAGAAGGCGGCGAACGCGATTCCGCAGCCCCCTGCAACCAACCACATGGGAGCAGATAAATCCGCGAAAATCGCAATCCTGTGATTCCCGTACAAAGCCCAGGAGAGTGCGCCAAAGGCGGCCATTGCCGAAAGATGCGCAGCCAGAAGGCCGCGACCGACGGGCGCCCGCTCCGCTTGATCGGATATCCTGGCGAGCGCAGCGTTGTTTTTCAAGTAGGCAAACGTGAGAAATAGGGCTGCGAATCCGACAATCCCCCGCACGGTCCACGCGCCCCACTGACCGACGAAGCCAATGAGGCCGCCTCGCGAAGTCAGCGCGGCGTTGTCCAGCCAGACGGAAATGATGAGCAATTCGGCCGCGAAAAGGATCGCCAGAACAAGGAGCCGCGGGAGCAAGCCAATGGACCGACGGGGAACCAAAAGTGTTTGTGTGCAAGTGGACATGATAAGCGGCGCAGACTGCTGGGTCAAAAGATTAGTCCACAGATAAAACAAGAGCACCCGTACAGCCTGGCGGGTGCTCTTGTAAGTTTTTGACTTGAGGTTCTACTTCTTGCGACGCCCCCGAATTACGAGCAGCGTACCCGAGAGCAGCGCTACTGCGCTGCCAGCCGAGCCCACGCCGATCTCCGGTACCGCGGCGACGGTACCCATCGCAAACGCCGATGCGCCAACAACCAATAACATCATTCCCAATACTTTTTGCATTGTTCCTCCGAACGAATCTCTTTTATAGTGCTGATGCGAGCATACAACGTTCCCTCCATCCGGGCGCGATCAAAAGTACTGGAACCAGAGGCAGAGCAGCCATGCGCTCGATTCGGGTGTATACTCATTTTTCCCGTTCGATTGTTTAGAGGGTGTATGGCGGCTAAGACTTACGACGTTTGCATCGTGGGCTCCGGTGCGGCCGGTGGTACGCTCGCGGCCCACCTTGCGCAACGCGGGGTGGACGTTGTGGTGGTCGAAGGCGGGCCAGGGGTCAACACGCGGACGGCGTTCAACACGCATGCGATGCCGTTCGATTTTCCGAACCGGCATATCCCGACCATGCGTCCGGGAGTCGAGGGGTTTGACTCGGAGCGGTCTCGGGGTGTCGGCGGCAAGACCATGCTGTGGAATGCCGTGGCGTGGCGGCTCAGCCATCGCGATTTCAATGGGCGATCTATCGATGGAGCCGGCGAGGACTGGCCGATTGATTATTCGGACCTGGCTCCGTACTACGACCGTATCGAGCGCGAGGTGGGTGTTTGCGGAAACCTGGATCATCTCGAAGATCTGCCGGATGGGATCTTCCTGCCGCCGGTTCCCATGAAGCTGAGCGACCTGCTGGTAAAGCGCGGGGCGGAAAGACTCGGGCTTAAAGTCATTCACGTGCGCAAGGCGACGCTCACCATTCCGGCGCCCACCCGTCCTGCCTGCCACTATTGCGGCAACTGTATGGCGGGTTGCGACGTCGCGGCAAAATATAACTCCTACGACGTACACATGGCTCCGGCGCTGAGTACCGGGCGTCTCGATATCCTCTCTAATTCGATCGTAAGGGAAGTGATGGTCTCGGCGGAAAACCGGGCGACCGGCGTGCGATTCCTCGACCGCCATACGACGAAGGAGGGCGAGGTGCGGGGGCGTTGCGTGGTGGTCTCCTGCGCCTGCGTCCAGAGCGTGGCGCTGCTACTCATGTCACGATCGAGACTATACCCGGATGGTCTGGCGAACTCGAGCGGCCAACTGGGAAAGAATTTCATCCCACATTTTACCGGCGGTGTTGAGGCTTTTCTCACCGATCTGATCGGAAAGCCGGCAGTCAACGATGAAGGTTTCCTCGATCACGCTTACGTGCCATCGTTCATGCACACGCGCAAGCGCGATTACGCGCGAAGCTTCGCCATGCAGTTCAATTATCAGAACAGGCGGTCGGTCGGATGGGCCCGGGAAATTCGGGGATTCGGAAGGACGTATAAGGACGCGGTAAAGGCCCGCTATCCGGCATTTCTGGTGTTTTCGCCATATGGCGAGATGCTTCCAAACAATGCATCCTATGTGGATCTGGATTGGACCCGTACGGACCAGTTCGGGATGCCACAGGCGCGGCGCCAGGTCGCCTGGGGCGAGAACGACAAGAGACTGTTTGCGGAGATGCAGAATTGGTCGGTGGAGATATTGAAGTCGGCGGGCGCGGAGATTTTCAACGTTTACGAACAGCCCGCCACCAATCATGAATTGGGTGGCTGTCGAATGGGCAGCGATCCGCGGCGGTCCGTGGTCAATGCCGATTGCCGCTCGCACGACGTCGCTAATTTATACGTTGTCGACGGGAGTGTCTTTCCGTCGGCTTCGGAAAAGAACCCGACGCTTACGATCATGGCGTTGGCGGCGCGCACGGCGGATCGGATTTCGCGGCGCCTGCAAATGAAGGAGATGTAATGGAGAGTCGCAGAGCCGCTCTGAAGATCATCGGCGCGATCGGCGCCACGTGCGCGTTTCCTTTCGGCGCTGATGAACTGTATGGCCAGCAAGCCGGACACATACATCATCTGGCGCCCGCTCAGGCGAGTACCGGTCCCTACGAGCCACGGGCCTTTTCGTCGTCCGAGATGAGCACTCTCTCAAAACTGTGCGATACGATTATCCCACCCACCCAGACGCCCGGCGCCGCGGCCGCGGGTGTCCCCCAATACATCGATCTTGTCGTCAGCGCCAGCGAAGAACACCGCAAGCTGTACCACGAAGGTCTGATCTGGCTGGACACGCATTCGGGCGACTTATACGGCAAGCCGTTTGGCGAACTGACCGAAGAGCAGCAGATCGGGATTTTGTCGCCGCTGAGCGAAGCTTCCGACCGCCTTCAATGGGAACAGCCCGGCGTGAGATTCTTCCACGATCTGAAGAACATGACCGCGGATGGGTATTACACGTCGCGGATTGGACTGGTACTGGAGCTCGGTTATCAAGGCAATACCGTCCTCGATCATTTCCCTGTCTCTACCGTGCCGGAGCACTGACATTGGTGGTCATTGACGGCATTCCGATCTGGGCAACGCCCGTGGATGAAGGCGTCCTCGCACAGATCAAGAACTGCGCCCGAACGGCGGACCAGTGGCCCAGAACGCCCGCCCGCTGAGTCAACACCGGTCAACAGGTAGTGACTTCGATGCCTTTGTGGTTGATTTCGAAGTCAAAGAAACGGGAGCGTTCGTTTAGAGGCTCGCGCTCCAACATGGCCCTTACTTCCGCCGCATCCCGCGGCGACTTCGCGATCATAATCAGGAAGCCTCCGCCGCCCGCGCCTGAAATGCGCATGCCGTGCACGCGGGGGCGCACCTTGCGCAGAAGGTCCTCGATGGTTTCATTGGTTACCGTACCGCACAGCCGCTTTTGCAGCTCCCAGGCGACGTCGACGAAATGGCCGAAGGCCGCCGCGTCCTTGCGCGACATGGCGTCCGCGATATTGCGCGCGACGTGGCGCTCTTCGGCGAGCGCCGCCATAATGGCGCGATCGCGATTCAAGTATCCGCCGACTATCTGTTGCAAAATGTTATTGGCCAGGCGGTGGAGGCCCGTATAGTAGAGCAGCGTGGCTCCGCCGTTCTCTTTCGGATCGAGCACGTCGCTCGGGATGTAGTGTATGCGCGGATCGGGGAACATGCCGCGCGCCGTGCTGGTAATTTTGGTCCCCCCGACGCCGCCGCCGATCTGATCCTGCCAACCACCGCCGGTAGTGAGCGCCTGTTCGAGCCGCAACACGAGGTGGAACAACTCGCGCTGGTTTGGCGGCTGTCCCAGCATGCGCCGGATCACGGTCGTAATCACCGCTCCCAGAATGCTGGAGGCGCCCAGACCGCTGCCCTTGGGGATTCCCACAAAGGTGGTCAGCTCGATGCCGCCGCCGAACTCCGTGAGCATCTCGCGCAGGCTGGCGCCCTCCGGCCAGTTCGCCATTTCTGGGGAAAAGCCGGCGATCGCCAGGGCGGCCTTGGCCAGCGCAAATATATCGCCGGGCCGGCGGTACTCCAGCAGCTCCGCGAGGCTGGTAATTTCGATGTGTGTTCCGTCGTCGATGGAGCTGAGCCGGATGACCGGTTCTTCGATCACACGGCAGTAACAGTGAATGGGGGGCTGGCCGTTCAGATTCACCGCGGTATTGACGACCTCGCCGCCATGCTCCAGGGTGTAAGGCGGCGTGTCGGTCCAGCCTCCGCCCAGCTCGAGGCGCGCGGGTCCGCGGCCCCAGATGGTTTCGTCCGCGCGCAGGACATTGCGCGGACGCTCGATGGCGCTCATGGAGCTGCGCAGGATGGTGTCGTTAAGATGCCGGAAGGCCGTGGCGCAGGCCTTAGGCGGGACGAGACTCCGCAGGTCCAGGGCGCTGCTCTCCGCGACTTCCCCGATAGCGCTCGCCAGGCTGTGCAGGACGCGGCAGAATGTGAAATCGTCGAGGCTGCCGCGGTACGATTCCGCGAACTCCAGGGCGCGCGCCACTAATGACGATGGGTCGGGCGAATGGGCTATGGCAAAGGCAAGATCCTTGCTCGCGAAGGCGCTCTCCCTGCTGAACAGATGGCTGAGCGAGCGCTGTATTTCGCCGGCGCGTATGGCGTGGCGCCGCGCGTGAAACGCCTGATGATCGGCCAGCAGGGCGCTCTCGGCGGCGCTGTAACGGTCGGCGGAAAGCCAGGCCTCTTTTTGCGCCGCGGTGGCGGATTCCGGCGCCCACATCCAGAGCCAGTTGCGGAAGCCATCGGCGGCGGTCTCGGCAGGAAACACGCGAGCGTTCCAGAGACTGCGATCTGGCGGGTCAACGGTCGACGGCCAGATGTCGCGCGGATCGGCGCCCACTGCCGCGATCCATTCGGCCAGCGGCAAACCACAGAAGCGCGCGCCTTGCGAGACCGCATCCTTGAACGTGTCGTCGATGCCGTAGCAGCGCACGAACCATATCCCGGCGCCACAGCGGTCCCACCCGTGGAGAACGTCCAGGCAGGCTTTTCGCGGCAGCGACATGGGCTCCCGAATATCGACGCCAACCACCACATTGCAGCCGGCCAGATCGAGCGGGGCCGAAATCCGGCAGCCCTCCACCCAGGAATCCGGCCCGGCAATGCTGCCGCCGTCAGCCAGCGCATTGTTCACCGGCAATGTGGTGATGGCGGGCGCGATGCCTTGGTCGTGCATCGTCAGAGCCAGTCCGCTGGCTACCAATTGGCGTGTGGATCCAAAATGCAGAAAGCCGCAGCGCGGCAGAACCTGAACGTGGAAGGGGATTTGGCGCAGCGCTGGAAACACGTCGGCCAGCATCTCGTACGACCAGGCGGAGCCGCTCGCGCGCGCGCTTTTCACATAGCGATCGAGGGTTGCGGCGCTTCCCATGGCGCAGCAGATTTCACGGTACAGATCCACGCCGCGCGAAAGGAGCGGGGCGCTGCCGAAGGTCCGTAGCAGGACTGCGGCGGCGGCCGCATCCAGACTCATGATGCCGACATCCAGCGCCGTCTTACCGAAGCGGTTGATCGCGCCCGAAGCCTGCTGTTCGGCCAGCGATGGTTTCTGTAAGTAGAGCGTGATGGCGTGGCCGGCTTCCAGGCAAAAGACGCCGTGGCGGCTGGCCTCTTCCGGCGCAGCATAGCAGGCCAGGGCAGTCATGCCTCGATCCGGAAAGCGCACGCTCGAAGCGTCGAACTGGATCAGGGCGTCCCCGGCAGCCACTACGATCTGACCCTGACCAGGCAATCCTTCGGGTAAATCGAGAAAAACGGGCGCCAGGCGATCGAACAGTGTCATCGCCAAGCCAGTCTGACTCTCGCCGGGCACCGGAACGAAGATCTTGCCGCAGGGGCCGTAAGCCGGCAGACGCCGTGAGTCTCCGCCCGCATGCACGATCAAGATCCGCAGATCGCGTAGGATCGCGGTAATCGCCGCGGTATCCTGAAAATCGGCGGGCGTGGCAGGGCGCTCGAAATTGAGCACTTGCGCAATCGCGTAGACGGTGCTGCCGCCGCTGCCGATGCGCTTGCCTTCGAGATCGGCCACTACCTCAACGCGGCGAACTTGCGGCAGAAGGTCGAGCTGCTGGCGCAGCCGCAACTGCGCTTCGTAGGCCAGCGCCTGCGAGCGATTCGATGCAGTTACGATCAAGTAGTCCCAGACACCGGGCCCTCGACTCACTTAGTGACCCGCGCTGGCGGGCATCCCGGCTTTCCGCCAGGCCCCATACTGGTCGTAGATCCAGGCGTACGTCTTTTCCAAACCATCGCGCAGCCGGGTGCCGGGCTCCCAATTGAGATACTGCCGAATCAGGGTATTGTCACTGTTACGGCCAGTTACTCCTTTGGGCGCACTGAGATCATAAGTCCGCTTGAGCTTGACGCCGCCAATGTCTTCGGCGATGTCCACCAGATGGTTGATGGAGACCAGCTCACTCGATCCCAGGTTAATAGGTTCCAGTATGTTTGAATTATGGATCTTCTGAATGCCCTCCACGCAGTCCTCGATATACATAAAGCTGCGCGTCTGGCGGCCGTTGCCCCAGATATCGATTGCCAGGTCGCCGGAGAGCTTGGCTTCGATGACTTTGCGGCAGATGGCGGCCGGGGCCTTTTCGCGCCCGCCCCGCCAGGTGCCCCAAGGGCCGTAGACATTATGAAAGCGGGCCACGCGCGTGTGCAGGCCGAAATCCTCTCGGAAATGCCGGCACATGCGCTCTGAAAACAGCTTCTCCCATCCGTAGCCGTCTTCGGCCAGCGCCGGATAAGCATCCGCTTCTTTGAGCGCGGGGCAATTCGGGTCAGTCTGTTTATCGCCGTTATAAACACACGCTGATGAGGAATAGAAATACTTCTCGATTTCGTACTTGCGCGCGGTCTGGAGCATGTGCGTGTTGATCAACACCGAGAGCATGCAGAGCGCCTTGTTCTTCTCAATGAACCCCATGCCGCCCATGTTCGCGGCGAGGTTGAAGACCTGGCCGGCGCCTTTGGAGGCGGTCTCGCAGTTCTCTTTCACGTTGAGATCGAGCGACAGATTCTCGACATCGTCGAAGCGCTGATACCACTCGTCGAGCGGCTTGACGTCCACCGCGCGGATTTTCGCATAGCTCTGCCGCCGCAGGTCCGCGACGAGGTGGCCGCCGATGAATCCACCGGCGCCAGTTACCACAACCAAACGATCCTTCATTGGGATTACGATATCACGTAGACAGAGAAGGGTGCTGGGGGTTGGGTGCAGGATTTCCCCCCGCTTGGTTGCGGGCAGTGCGCCGGTTTTAGTAATCTCAATTCACCTATGGCCCTCTGTTGCCGCCGCCTGTTCGCAGGCATCTTGCTCACCATCGTGACGTGCGTGGTTTCGGCCGCGCAGCCCGTGAAGTATCAGCCCGCCTGGGAATCCATCCGCGAGCACAAAGTGCCGCAATGGTTCGACGATGCCAAGCTGGGAATCTTCATTCACTGGGGCCTGTTCTCGGTGCCGGCGTGGGCGCCTCCATCCGGGGAACTCGGCAAAGTCGATTTCAACGAGTGGTTCAAGAATAATCCTTACGCCGAGTGGTATCTGAATACGATGAAGATCAAAGGCTCGCCGACTTACGAGCACCACCTGAAGACTTACGGTCCTAACTTCGGCTATCTGGATTTCATTCCCATGTTCAATCAGGAATCGCAGAAATGGAAGCCGGACGAATGGGCCAGCCTGTTTCAAGATATTGGCGCGCGGTATGTGGTGCTGGTCACCAAGCATCATGACGGCTTTCGGCTGTGGCCCAGCCGCATCAAGAACCCACACCGGCCGCCGGAGCAGCAGGGAGTGACACGGGACATCGCGGGCGAGCTCACTGCCGCGGTGCGGTCGCGGGGTATGAAGATGGGGCTGTACTACTCCGGCGGCCTGGATTGGAGTTTTGAAGGGGAGCCTATCTGGACGCTCTCCGACCTCACGGCGCGGATTCCGCAATCGGAAGAGTATGCGCAATACGCCGATGCGCAATGGCGCGAGCTGATCGAGCGCTACCAGCCTTCCGTTCTATGGAATGATATCAACTATCCGAAGAAGGGCGACTTACTCCACATTTTCGCGGATTACTATAACATCATTCCCGACGGTGTAATCGACAACCGTTTCGGTGTGGAATTTTCCGACTTTACGACGCCGGAATACGCGGTCGCCGATATCGTTCCGGGCAAGAAGTGGGAGGCCACGCGGGGCCTAGGATTCTCGTTCGGATACAACCAGGTGGAAGGCCCTGAGCAAGTGCTTTCGGCGCAGAAGCTGATCACAACTTTCGTGGACATTGTAAGCAAGGGAGGGAATCTGCTTCTGAACATCGGACCGAAGCCGGATGGAAGTATTTCGCAGATTCAGCTCGACCGGCTGCATTCGCTGGGCGCGTGGCTGAAGGTGAACGGCGAAGCCATCTTCGGAACGAGGCCCTGGGTGCGGCCCGACGGGAAGACGGCAAATGGCATCGAGGTCCGTTTCACGCGCAAGCAGGATTCGGTTTACGCGATCCTGCTCGAAAAGCCCAAGAGCGGACGCATCACGATCGAGTCGCTCTGGGGCGCGGACGGCGCGCGGATGGAGATGCTGGGCGTCCCAGGAGCGGTGAACTGGTCACAGAGCGGTCGCGACCTGACCGTGACGCTGCCGCCAAATCTTCCGGAGTCGGAGGCCTACACGATTAAGATGACGCCTGGGCCGTGGAAGCTGGTGAAGGAATAAACCGGCCCGACAAATGAGCGCAATAAAGCAGCCTCCCGCGCTGGTACTTTTCGACATCGATGGTACGCTGGTGCGGCGGGCGGGGCCGCATCACCGGCAGGCGCTAGTGGAAGCGGTGCGGCGAGTAACCGGTCTCGAGACCAGCACCGATCATATCCCGGTGCATGGCATGCTCGATCCCGACATCCTGACGCGCATGATGCGGGACGCCGGAGCGCGCGTGCCGGCCATTCGCCGCGCGATGCCGGAGGTCATTCGCCGGGCACAGCAGATCTACGTGCGCAGCGTGCCGAGCCTCGAGCGCAAGACGTGTCCGGGCGTGAGGGCGCTGCTGCGACGCTTCGAGAACGATGGCGTCCTGCTCGGGCTGGTGACCGGAAACCTGACTCGCATCGGATGGAAAAAACTGGAGCGCGCCGGGTTGAAGGCACACTTCCGCTTCGGCGCGTTCGGCGAAATGGCCAAAGACCGGGCCGGGCTGGCGCGTCTGGCGATCCGGCAGGCGCGGGCGCGGGGCTGGATCGGGGCGGCCACGCCCATCGCGCTGGTGGGCGACGCACCCAGCGATATTCACGCCGCGAAGCAGAACGCCATACGGGCCATCGCAGTCTACACGGGTATCTCGACGCGCGACGAGTTACTGGCGCTTGCGCCTGACATACTGTTGGAAAACCTGCGCGGCCTTAAATCAAATATGATCTATTCGCCGGAGCGGAACGGCGAAGCCGGCAGGCCCGCGGAGTTATAGAGATTGCAGGCCGGGTTATCGGCCCAGCCATAGCGCACATATACCGGCGAAGTCACATCGTGACTCGATACCACTACCGCGGTTCCGTCGATACGCGCCGCCGCGGGCACGAACTTACGATCGGCGCCGGCTATCTCGAAGCCTTGCAAGTCTCCGCCTTTGGCGCTGAGACCGTCCTGGGCATGGTCGAACCACACGCGCAACCCACCGGCTTCGGGCGTCGCCTGGCGGAACAGGGGGCCGGAGAACTCAATTTTTTCGCCATAAGCAATCGCGCGCGCGGCGAGTGCCAGACGGAGGCCGACATCCTGTTTATCGGTGGGGTGAATGTTGTCGGGGTCTCCGATATCAATGATCACGGCCATGCCGGTATTGGCCAGCGCCAGGGTCTGCCGCTGCGCGTCGCGCACTTCGGGCCACAAGCTTTGGGGCGAAGTCTTGAAGTTGGCAAGTTGCACGAATAGGAAGGGAAAATCGCCCTGGCCCCAGGCGTGTCTCCAATCGTGAATCATGGTTTGAAACAAGCGCGCATAGATGGGCGCGCGCTCCGGCGAGGTGTTGCTTTCGCCCTGATACCAGATGGCGCCGCGAATAGGAAAAGGGGTGAGCGGCGCGATCATGGCGTTGAACAATCCAGCGGGCATCCACGAATTATTCCCGTTCGGCTGCCATTGGCGAGGCGGGGGTGCGGCGCCTTCGGACCTGGCTTTGGCGGCGGCGCGCGCCCAGTCCCGCTCCTGCTTCTGGCGCTCGAGAATCACCGTGGCGCGATCGTCGTTGATGCGGGCCCACTCAGCGAAGACGGGCATCAACGCCGTGTCCGCCGAAAGGGCGCGCAGGCTGGTCCAGGCGTCGGCGGGCGTGCCGCCCCAATCCGATTCGATCAGGCCAATGGGCACGTTGAGTTTCTGCTGGAGGTGACGCGCGAAATAATAAGCTACGGCTGAAAATCTGGCGACAGTCTCGGGGCTGCACGGCGCCCAGTTGCCGCGCGCGGCGATGTCGTCGAGCGGGTAGTCGGAGACTTTGTCAATCGCCTGGAACAACCGGATGCGCGGAAAGTTGGCGGCAGCGATTTCGGCGTGCGCGTTGGCGGCGGCACTGACCGGCAGTTCCATGTTGGACTGCCCGGAGGCGACCCAGACGTCGCCCACCAGCACGTCGGTGAGCTTGATCGTGTTAGCAGCCTTGATGGTCAGCTCAAAGGGACCACCGGCCTCGCCGGGCGGCAGATACAGGCTCCAGCGCCCCAGCGGGTCGGCCGATGCGCTGCGCGTTTCGCCGCGAAACGAGACGGAGACGGCTTCGCCGGGACCGGCGATACCCCAAATGTGTACGGGCAAGTCGCGCTGAACGACCATGTGTTCGGCGAGAATCGTGGGCAGAGTTACGTCCGCTCGGGCGCAGAGGGCGATGAGGAAGGCGAATGCGCCGAGGCGCACAGATCGATGGAAGATAGACATACGCAAGATCATACTGTAACGCCGACTGCGGCTGCGCGCACGTCTCGAGCGGACGGGGATTGCCGCGGGTACAGGCCCGCGCCTCGGCGAGTCGGCGAACGGGTGATCGAGGCCTTGCTCCAAATCGAGACGGCGCTGCCGGCCTGGCTGGATCGCGTCCAGCAAGACGACCGTGTGCGTCCAGGCGCACGGCGGTCTCTTCCGGCAGCAGTAGCTGATGAAGAAGTGTTCCGTCATTGTCCGTCTTGCAAGATCATACTGCACTGCCGGCCAGGCTGTACGCTGGAGGCATGCGTTTTCCCAACCGCCGTGAGTTCATCCAGACCGCGGCATCGCTCGGCGCGCTCGGCGTCGGCAGCGCCGCCCCAACGGATGTTTCGCTCGTCGCCGATCCGGCGGATCCTATCGCCGCCTCTCGGCCAGCCCAATGGGCGCTGAACGAATTGGCGGATTCGCTTGCCACTCGCGGCGTGGGCGTTCACCGTTATGAGCACGCCAGAGCAGTCCCCGCGGGCGATCTCTGCATCATGGCTCACGTCGCGCCGGGTGTTCCCGAAAGCTTAAGCATCGTCCCCAGTCACGTCGACGGCAGACCCGTGCTGCTGGCCGGCGGCCATGATGTGCGAGGTCTGGTATACGCGCTACTCGAGCTGGCCGACGACGTTCAGAACGCGCACGACCCGCTGAACGCGCTCGCCGCGCGCGAGTCCATTGTCGAGCGGCCCGCCAACGCCGTACGCAGCGTGGCGCGTCTGTTCACCAGCGAGGTCGAAGACAAACCCTGGTTCAACGATCGCGAGATGTGGCCGCGCTATCTGACTATGCTCGCGGCGAACCGCTTCAATCGCTTCAATCTGAGTTTCGGCATCGGCTACGACTTCCTGAAGAACGTGACCGATGCGTACTTCCTGTTCGCCTATCCGTTCCTGCTTGCCGTGCAGGGCTATGACGTGCGCGTGCCCCAATTGCCGGATGCCGAGCGCGAACGGAATCTGGCGATGCTGCGGTTCATCAGCGAGCAGACCGCCGCGCGCGGCCTCGATTTTCAACTCGGTCTGTGGATGCACGGCTACCAGTGGATCGACAGCCCCAAGCCCAACTACACCATCGCGGGACTGACGCCGGAAACGCACGGCCCATATTGCCGCGATGCCATTCGAGCGCTGCTGCGGGCCTGCCCGGCGATTGGCGGCGTGACCTTTCGCATCCACGGCGAAAGCGGAGTCGAAGAAGGCAGCTACCCGTTCTGGAAGACGGTCTTCGAAGGCGTGGCCACGTGCGGACGCACCGTCGAGATCGACATGCACGCCAAAGGCATGGACCAGACCATGCTCGACCTCGGGGTGGCCACCGGCTTGCCCTTGAAGGTATCGCCCAAGTATTGGGCCGAGCACTTGGGAATTCCGTATCACCAGGCCAGCATCCGCGAGTTGGAACGGCCGCAGGCGGGCGAGCACTTCGGTCAAATGAAACTCAGCGCCGGCTCCCGCAGTTTTCTGCGCTACGGCTATGGCGATCTGTTCCGTGAAGACCGGCGCTGGGGCGTGCTGCACCGCATCTGGCCGGGTACCCAGAGGCTGCTCATCCAGGGCGATCCGTTGACCGTGGCGGCCCACTCCCGCGCCTTCAGCTTTTGCGGCAGCGCCGGCGTTGAAATCATGGAGCCGCTTTCGTTCAAAGGCCGGCGCGGGTCCGGCATAGCGGGAGACCGTTGCGCCTATGCCGACCGATCGCTCGGCCCCCGCTGGGATTGGGAGAAATACGAGTACACGTATCGCGTGTGGGGCCGTCTCACTTACAGTCCCGACGCGAATCCGGAAGGCTGGCGTCGTTACCTGCGCAACCGCCTGGGCCCCGCTGCGCCGGCGATCGAAGCAGCACTTTCCAGCGCGAGCCGCATTCTGCCGTTGGTGACCACCGCGCATGCGCCATCGGCCGCCAATAACTCATATTGGCCCGAGCTGTATTTCAATCAGTCGATGGTCGATCCGGATCATTACCGGCCGTATAGCGATACACCCGCGCCCCGCGTCTTCGGCAACGTGAGTCCGCTCGACCCGCAACTGTTTTCCCGAATCAACGACTATGCCGACGAACTACTGAAGGGAGAACATGGCGCCCGTTACTCGCCTGTCGAAGTCGCGCAATGGATTGAGGACTACGCGATCGCCGCCGCCGGGAGTCTGGCGCAGGCCGAGGCGCTGGCCGCCAACAGGGACGATCCCGAGTATCGGCGTATGGCCATCGACGTGTCCATTCAGGCGGGCCTCGGTCGCTTCTTCGGCGCGAAGTTCCGGGCCGGCGTGCTCTACCGGATTCACCAGCAGACCGGCGACCGGACCGCCCTCGATCAAGCCATTACCTCTTATCGCAAAGCGCGAACGGCATGGGCGGAACTGGCTGGACGTGCGCTTGGAGTCTATCAGGCCGACATCACCGTAGGTGAGCTTCCGCAGTTGCGAGGCCACTGGCTGGACCGTCTGCCGGCCATCGACAACGACATTGCAGCCATCGAAACTATGGCAAAGCAACTCGATCAGGCCCGGCCAGGCGAGCCGGAGTCGCGTGTCCGCATGGCCATCGAGGAAGCTCTGGGCCGTCCGCGGCGCGTGTCGTCGCCGGCCTGCCGCCACAGTCCGCCAATACGCTTCCACCCGGGATATCCGCTCCACATCGAACTCTCAACGGACACGCCCGCCTTCGTAAAGCTGGTGTACCGGCGCGTGAACCAGTCCGAGCGATTCGTGACTCTCGATATGGACCCAAAGGGCAATCGGCATCGGGCGACTATTCCGGCGCCATACACGAACTCTCCGTTTCCGTTGCAATATTACTTCGAAGTGAGAGAGCATCCGGAAAGGGTGTGGCTGTACCCCGGCTTCGCTCCGCAGTTGAACAACCAGCCTTATTATGTTGTCCGCTCCCTTTAACGGTCACAGCTCGGTATTTGCTCAGGCTCTCGTGGCACGGCGGCGTACGAGAGTCACTGCCAGCAGGCCGCCCGCCAGCAAACCAATGGTCCCAGGTTCGGGAACCCCGGACGGCAAGGTTTCGCCGCAAGCGGAAGAGATGCCGGTGATTCCCAAAGTGCCCGTTAACAGGCTGGACCCGGCAGGAAGTTGAAACGTAAACATGCTGTCCGGTTCCGATACGCTTGCCGAGTAATTCTGAAGCTCCGTTCCATTCAAGGTGCCCGCCGGCAGTGACAGCGTCGCGGTCACTATCGGGACGAAGCCGAGCTCGCTCACCGTGAAATCGAAAGCCACGATATCCGGCCCCGAAGACGGATCGGTAAGTGTCATGGTTCCATAGAGGTTACCAAAGTCGAATAATCCAACAGTGATGTCGAGCGTGCCTGGTATGTTGTAGGTGGCCGAATCGGCCGTGACGCTGGTGGGCGCACTGTTCTGATCAAGCGTGCCCGTCACGGTGAAACTCCCGCCGTTCAGTTTTAGCGGATCGATACCGCTCATCAGCGGGCCGAGCGTGCCGCTGGCTTCGAGGGTGATCGCCCCGGCCCGGGCCGGTAACGATAGCGCCACGCATGATAGAGTCAGCACGATAACTCCAAACAATAGATTCTTTAGCTTCATTGATAATCCTCCGATTCATTGGCCGGAACGTGTACATTATTTTGCAATGCCACCGTTGCGGGCTTGAGTTCATGTTGGCGCGACTGGGAGGTAGAGTCAATGAGCCGAGTACTGGCGCACCGGACCCGCGTCAAACCGTACCGCTTCGAAGCGGTACCGTACTAAGGCCCAATCCTACGTGGTACTTGAAGGCTCTTGCCGTTCTATTTCACCGCCAGATAGGCGGTCTTGGAAGTTACTCCGCCGATAGTACAAGTGATGGGCTGGAGCCCCGACGCGATGCCTTGCGGCAAGACGAAGTTGACCTGGTACAGGCTGGCATAGTTTGGCGCGAGGCCGCTAAAGTTTACAGTGGCGGTCTGGCCCCCGATGGTAATGATGGGCTTGGTGGGGGTCTCCGCAAGGGGACTCACCGGCGCCCCCGCCCCATCCGCCGGCGTATTGCTCACCGGTCCCAGACCGTTCAGGAACAACTGCACTGTGCTGCCAGGCGCGACCGGATTGCTGCTTGTCACGACGACATTGTTCTGATCGAGGGCTGCCGCCGCTTGCGTCGTATTGTCGATCACAAAGATGCCCGGCGAATATTCGGCCAGGGTAAGGGTGTACTCGGAGCCGTAGGTATAATTCACCATTACCTTCACAGTCGCCGATGTCTGGCCGACCAGCTCCCACGGCACCTGGAGGTTCAGTTGGGTGGGGCTCACGTAATTGAAGCGCGCCGGCAAGCTGAGGCTGGATGTATCGAAGCTGAACGCCGTGCCGTCAATACCCATGGGAAGCGGCTGACTCACTACGGAGCACTGCGGGCACTTATCGAACGCCGTGTCCGTGCCATTATTCCCTTGGGTTGTATCCGACATGTTGGTCCCGAAGACCGAGATCCACGAGCCCGGCGCCACCGCCCTCCCGCCGGTGAAACTGGCGCCATCCACGATGCCACCCGCGCTGATCGCCGGTGTGTTCCGGGCGTAGCCATCGAAGGGTAGCGCCATCCCGTTCACGGTCGCCGTGAATTCCTGCGCGCCGGGGGTCGACCCCAGGACTGGTGTGGCATAAGCAACACCGTACTGATCCGTAGAGGTGCTGGTGTTGTCTGTTCCTGTTAAAATCGACCCATTACCCCCGGTCACCGTCCATTGCACGGCGGCGTTTTCGACCGGCGCCCCATATTGATCGATTACCTGGATTTCTATCCCCCCACCGTAATCAACCGGAATCGTCTGGCCGACGGGGCCATCGAAAGATGAGAAACCCGGCGGCACGCCGTTAAGTGGAATCACGTCATAGGGGGTATTGTTTCCCACTATGAACATGTAGGGAATCGTGAGAGGTACGGGCGCTCCACTCACCGTGATGAGGCCCTCATAGCGGCCTGCCGATGGCACGCTGCCGGAAAGACTCACCGACACAGTGGCGGTCTGGCCTGCTGCTACAGTCACACTCGCACTGCTGGAGCTGTTCACCAGAACCTGGGCCGCCGACGTGGAGTGGCCAGCGCTCTGAGTCACACTCATCGCCAGAGTCACCGCACTTGCTCCGCTATTGGCGAATGTCAGTGGTAGGGCCGCCGGCAGCGCGCCTCCCTGAGTGAGAAGACCGAACGAAACGGAAGACGGGACGATTTGCAGGGCGGAAAGTACCGCGTTCTGCGCCTGCAGGAGGCCCGACCCCACTTCAGTTATGGATGCGGGAGCTGTGCCATCCGAGGTCAGCAGGCCGGACAACGATCCGGTATTCACCAGGGCGGACATTACCTGCAGCGGCGTCAAGCTGGGATTGGCTTGCATCACCAGCGCCGCGGCCCCTGACAGCATGGGCGTTGCGAAGCTGGTGCCGGCGGCGGTCCCGTACCCCGAGTAACTGAACAGCTCGCCATAGGGATCGTAGTTCTCGGCTGCCAGCAGAAAATCGGTGGCGGCCGCCGAGACGTCCGGTTTAAGCGCGCCTGTGCCGGTCACTGGTCCGCGCGAGGCAAAGTAAGCCACGGACTTCCCGATCAATCCAAGAAAAGATGCGGGCACTTGAACGGGATTGGGGTCAATGGTCGCGTCCGTGCCGGGATGCGCATCGATATAGCTTTTCAGATTCCCGCCATTGGACTGGCTCACCATGAAAGCAGGGATCAGAGTATCTGAGCCGACGCCCCAATCCGCTAAGCCAGTCCCGTTATCGATGAAGATCACCCCCACCGCCCCGGAATTCTGCGCGTTGGCGACCTTCACGCTAAAGTCACAGGAGCCCCGCAAGACCAGCGCAAGCGAGTTAGCCAGAACCGCCGAAGCAATGGGACTGCAAAGCAAACCGTCGCTGTCTCCGACTTTGGTCACATCTACCAGCGGCGCCGTCAACGGCGCGGCCGGGACTGGGCCGTCGACGCTCTCGGTCGCCTGGATCTGGTTCAGGTCCGAGGGCACGCCGCTACCTGTGACATCCACGCTCTGTATATAGGTAACGTCGTTTTCGATGCCTCCGGCAGCCAGCACCGCCGGCGTATAGGCCGGCGACCCGACCGTGCTGAAAGTGGGCAACGACAAACAAGGCGGGGCGGCGCACCCGTAGTTGAACTGGTAGCCATCGGCTCCCTCATTGCCGGCGGCCGCCACCACGAACACCTCCGCTTCCTCGACCGCTTGCTCGAGGGCGTACGCCAACGGATCGCACACGCCGTCGCAAATCGTGTCGAGCGGCCCGGTGGTTGCCGGAGATCCCAGGGAGAGGTTGATTATGTCCATTCCGTCGGTGATAGCGTCGTCTATCGCCTGAATGATATTGCCAGCGCCATTCGGGTTCACTTCGTCGGAGCCGAATACCTTGTAATTCCCCAGGAATGCCTTGGGGGCCACGCCTGTGATGGTGGTGCCGTTGAAGGTAACCGTGACGCCGGCGGCCACCGAGGCCACTCCCGTGCCGTGACCATCCAGGTCCCGCGCCGAAAGATCGTCCGGGCGGTCCTGCGCCGCCGGATCGCTCGTGTTGGTTACGTCCGCATCTACAATGTCGCTCACATAACTGCGCGCGACGATGACCTTGTTACTCGTGAATGCGCAGTTCGACTGCACGTCGCATACCGGATAGCCGGATGGCGCGGTCAACGAGCTATCCTGAAACGAGGGCTTCGTCTGGTCGATGCCGGTATCGATAATAGCGATCTTGAGGCCGGCGCCCGCGTTGGACACGCCGCCGATCGCCGAAGCGCTCCAGGCCCCCTGGACATTGCTGAGAGTGAGCTGATCCGCCTTGTGGTACTGGCGCAAAGGCGCTACCGCCTTCACTCCGGCAAGCCTCCGGAGCTGGGCGGCCTGCGTCGGCGTGGCCGTCACGAACAGGCCATTCATGACGTGCTGCACGGCGCCCGTGACGCGAATGTGCATGCCTTCGATCTGCGCGCGCAGGCTGGCTTGCGCCTGTTGCAAATGCTGGCGGTAGGGCGCGGCGGCCGACCGTATCTTCTCAATTCGGCCGGGATACCGCTCGATGACGGACGGTTCATTCAAGATCACCATCCATCGATGGGCAGGCAGAGCGGCGCTCGCGGAGGGCGCCCACACCACGCCGGCCGCAAAGATAGCTGTGAGAAGTGTAAGTTGTTTGAGACGCATGATAGTTAGAGACACACGATCAAAGACGTAGAGACGCACGATGCGGACAAGATCGGTACAGGGATCGGGTACAACGCGGCAAGCTTGGGATCGTGCCTATTCGCACAATAGGTCTTGAGACAGGGCCGCCAGGAAGTCTTCGCGGGCGGTCTGCGGGAAGAAATGGCCTCCCGGAAACATGCGCAGGCTGAAGGATGAGGTAGTCTGGAGCGCCCACGCTTCCAGATGTTCGCGGCGCACGTTAGGATCTTCCGTTCCGCCGTAGGCGTGGATTGGGCAACCGAGCGGCGACTCCTCGCCGTAGATGTAATTACGGTAGATCGCGGCGTCGGCGCGCAGGGCGGGCAGGACCACACGCAACAGATCAGAGTTATCGAGCACCCGCGGCGGCATGCCTTCGAGACGGCGCAATTCGTCCACGAATTCGGATGGAGCCGGCTCGGGCAGCGGCACGTGGCCGCGGCGGAACTGCGGCGCGCGCGCGCCCGATACCAACAGTGCTCGCGGCAGCGGCTCGCCGCGGCGGCGCAACAGCCGGGCCAGTTCGAACGCTACCACCGCTCCCATGCTGTGTCCGAAGAAGGCGAACGGTTCGTCCACATAAGCATGGATGGCATCGCCGAGCGCCTCCACCAGATCGGCCATGCGGTCCCGGCGGGGCGGGCGAGCTGGTAGGACTGCTACCGATGGAGGGAGCCGGTCCGCCCAGCCATAGAATGCTTGCGCGCCTCCGCCGGCATGGGGAAAACAGAACAGACGCAACGCGCCTGGCAATGCGGCATCCGCGCCGGGGAGCCACGATCCCGACATTTTGCGCAGCCGCAACGCCAGCAGCTTACGTCGGTCGGGCGAAAGCCGGTCGAGCGCGGATTCGGACGGCGCTCCCGCGGCGGCGTGCGCGGCGTGTGTGCGGGCCGGCCTGGCGGTCGTCTGTGCGAGCAACGCTTCAAACGGGCCCACGCTGAGGTCCGCAGCATATGCCAGCGCCGCCTTGCGCCCAGCCCGTGAAAGCTCCCGGTAATGCAAGTGGTCCGAGAGCAGCCCATCAAGCGCCGCTTGCCATGGCCCGGTGTCCTGCGGCGGCACATGCGCTACCGGCACCATCTGTTCGTCGAGCTGCGGCTGATACTTTTCGATGGGCCGCACGGGAAGCAGATAATCCACGCCCAGCTTGGCCTCGCGAATGCCACCGATGTTGCCGGCCAGCACCGGCACGCCGCGCAGCATGGCCTCCACCACGACGCGCGAGCGCGCCTCGGCCCATAGCGACGGGACCAGCAGCACGCGCGTACGGCGCAGGATCTCATCCACGTTATCAACCGGGTCGAGCACGGTGATATTTCGCCGCCGGGCCAGCGCCGCGCGGTCGGCCTGGTTGGTGCCCCAGGTAGGCACCGCCAGAAATCGCACGCCGGGCATGCGGTCCGCCAGCTCCAGAAAGATGGAGATGCCTTTCACCGCGCACGGATTGACCAGCGTGACGAACTCGTTCTCGAAGCGGCCCAGGTCCGGGTAGGGCGGCGGGTCCAGCAGCGAAATGGGGACGTGCACGGCCGGAATGCCGCTCCATTTGCGGATGTATTCGGCGACGTAGTGGCTGACCGCCACCACCGCGCCGGTCTGGCGCAGCGTGCCGGTTTTGGCTTCGCTCGGAAAAGCGCAGTCCGGGCCGAAGGGCAGGGCCAGCGTGGCGCGCGCCAGATAGACGGTTGCAGCATTTGCCCGCAGGGAAGCTTCAAGCAGCAGTTGCGCGGGATCGTCGGTGGAGGTCAGCACGACGTCGGGCGCGAACTCCGATATCTGTGCGGAGAAGTATGCGCGCAGATTGGGATGGCTGGTGACCACGCGCGCTTCGACGCCCGCGTGATGAAATACCACCACGCCCGCTTCGCACGCGACCGGCGAAACCGCGCGGGCGGCCAGATCGCGAAGGTATTGCGCATGCTCCGCCGGGCCGAAGCGGCTGATGCGCGCTACCGCCAGACAGGTATGACCGCGCGCGGCCAGAGCTTCCATCAATAGCCGGTTGGATTTATCGCCGCCGCCGTGCGCCGGATAATAGAGCGAGTTCTGCGCCAGCAGGATGCGCATTCAAAGCGGCTCCGCCGGCACGGCCCTTTTGCTGTGAATCTTCTGCAACAGTAAGGCGCGTTTCTGGGGCGAGAGGCTGGCCGCCGAGACAGGTTCGGGCACGGCTTGGCCTGGCGCGAGCGACTGTAGATAAGCCTGCATGCGGCCTGCGTCGAGGCTGCCGACGAAGCGCAGCGCCGCTTCCCGCGAAGCCGCCGAGACCTGTTCGTATAGCGCGCAATCGGTGACCAGCGCGTGCAGGGCTTTGGTCCACGGCTCCAGGTCCGCCGGCTCGATCACGGGCTTCGGCAGCGCATGTTCGTCGAAGACCGGCTCGTAGCGCTCGATCGGGCGCACAGGCGCTACGAAGGGCGTTCCCATCTTGGCTTCCACCAGACCGCCCGCATCGCTCGCAATCACCGGGATGCCGTGGAGCATGGCTTCCATCACGGCCAGGCCGAAGCCTTCGAACCACAGCGAGGGCATCAGCAGCACGCGTGTGCGGCCGAGGAACTGAGCGATATCGCGGCAGTTCGGCAGCATGGAGATGTTGGCGCGCGCCGCGAGCTGCACGCGGTCCGATGAAGTGGTGCCCCAGCCTGGCAGATACCCGAAGCCGAATCCGGGGAAGCGTTCGGCAAGGGCAAGAAAGATGCAGGCGCCTTTGATGGCACAGGGATTGACCATGGTGATCAGGCCTGTCGAGAACGAAGCCAGATTCGGAAACGGGCCGCTGCCGTAAATCGGCGGATGGATCACTGTGACCTCTACGGGGATCTCGCTCCCGAGGTGACGCTGGATGTAGGCTGCCGTGTAATGTCCGATGGCCACCACGCCGGCCGAGCGCGCCACCAGCTCCCCGGCGCGGGCATCCGGATTCCAGCTCGCCGGGCCGAACGGGAAAAACTGCGGCGTATGCGCCAGATAGACCACGCGCCCGGGCGCCGAATGATGCGCCTCGCGCAGCAGCCCGTGGCCCAGATCTTCCGAGGAGACCAGCACCCAGTCCGGCTGAAATTCGTGAATCTGCCGGCGTAGCGCGCCCGCTTGCCGCGAGCGTTCGGCGACCGCGTAGAGCCGTATGCCGCCTCGCTCGAGCATTTCTATGCCGTCGCGGCGCTCGCGGCCCTCGATCGAATCCCAATCGATGTTTTCGTTGGCGATCTGCTCGCGCGTGCCGGAGCCCTCATGCGGCGCGGCGGCGACGATGCGGCAGGCGTGCCCGGCGGCCGCCATATTCTCCAACCACAGCAGATTGCTGCGGGTGGCGCCTCCGCGGGGCGGCACATAGGATGCGTTGGCGGTCAACAGAATCCGCATCGTACGTTACTGCGCTTCGGCGCTCTCTTTGGCCAGCAGGTCGCGCACCTCTTCGTCGGAGAGGCTTTCCACTTCCGCCAGCAGCGCAGCATATCGATCGGCGCCGGCCAATTCAATTTCCCGCAACTCGATGGCCGTGGCCAGCTCGGCGACGGTGAACTCGGCGCCATACACCACTTCGAGCGAAAGCTCGATACCCATCTCGTCCTTCAGCCGCGAGAGTAACTGCACGGCGAGCAGCGAATGGCCGCCAAGGTCGAAGAAATTGTCGCGGATGCCGATGGGCTCAACGCCGAGCATTTCGCTCCAGATGCGGCAGAGCCGGCCTTCGAGATCGGTACGCGGGCGCTCGGTGGTTAGGACCATCGCTGGTGGCGCCTTGGACAAGATGGCCGCGCTCTCGGCGCGGACACGATCCAGGATCTTTCCAGCGTCGCGCAGCTCACTCGCGATGCGCGCGTATGGCACCGGAGGGTGGCCCGGCGTGGATGGCGGCGGCGCGGCGGCCGCGACCGCCGTGTGCGGCTTGGCCGAAGGCTCATACTTGATTCTGGCTGCGATGCTGGCTGGAAACCGAAACACGAGCGCATCGCCGCGCACGGACTGGAACGGCAGTCCCACGGTCTCGAGAAACAGCAGCGCCGGGCGATTCCGCTGGCTCCGGACGAAGCGGGCCTCCACGGTGGAGAGCCCGCGCTGTCCGGCGATTTCTCCGAGCGCCGCCAGCATACGGTGCTCGACTCCGCGGCCCAGCGCGCGGCAGCTCAGCAGGAACGTATCGATGACGATGGCTTCAGCGCCACCGCGGAAGACGATCACGCCGGCGAGGCCATAGCTGCCGAAGCGATCGCTGACATGCACCGTGAGGCATTCGGCCTTACCCGATTCGAGCAGCGCCTGAATGTCGGCCTCGGATCGCCGCACGGCGGTGAAGTTCATCTGGTTGGTGCGCTGCGTCAACTGCGCCACGCGGGCCAGATCCTTGGGGGACATCGGCGCGATGCGCACTTCAAGCTGCAGGGATTTGAGAAACTCTTCCAGGCTGGCGGCGTGCTTTCCGGCGCGCTGGCGCTCGATTTCCTGTACATACATCTCGGAGCGAGCGCGGTCCTCTTCGGTTACGCGAAGGTGGTCGAAAGCCCACACGTGCCGCAGGAAATCCGGAATTTCGACCTCGCGCGCGGGCAGCGCGAGGCTCAGCGCTTCCGGGCAGCTCGCCTCTACTTCGCGGCACTCTTTGGGGTTGTCGTCCACCAGGATGAAGCTGTCGAGACCCAGCTCCAGCTCCTCGGCCAATGCGGCGAGGTTAGCCGGCTTGGGCGACCAGTTGATTCGCCAGGCAACAAAATGATCGAGCCGCAAGCGCATTTCCCGATGCAGCCGAAAGGTGTCGAGCACGTCTTCCACGTTGTTCTTGCTGCACAGGCACAGCAGCATGCCGGCGTCGTGCTGCGCGATCATGAACTCCTGCAGCGCTTGGCGGGGCGCGTCCACCACGACGCCTTGCGGCCCGTCCTCGCCGCAGATACCGCGCCACAGCGTGTCGTCGCAATCGAGCGCGATGGCCTTGAAGGGCGGCGTGCGCAGCGCGTGAATCTTGCGGGCCAGCACTGTGCCGAGCGCCGCGAAATAAGCGGGCGTGTAAGGGATGTGGCCCAACTTGTCCCCGAGCGGATCGTGCCGCTGGGCGACCGGATACAGGCTGTCGATTTCTCGCGGGCGCACCAGGTGGACGGTGCCCAGGCCATCCAGACCAGCCGCCACAAAGGGCTCCATGCGCTGCTGGAACTCTCCATCAAACGCGGGGGACGCCGGGCAGAGGCATACTACGAGCGGCGCGGCAAACGATTCGGCGGCGGCGCGCAGGCCTTCGACGAAATGCCGGACATCGGCTTCGAGGCGGGCGAGGTCCGGCTCGGCGCTTCGCTCGACGCGCGCCCAGTCTTCGAAGCGCACCAGCACGGCGTTGACTCCGCCACGGTTCGCCGCCAGGGCGCCGGCGTGGTCGAGCAGGAGCTGGAATACCTGGTTGTAAGGCGCCATCTGGATGCGGTAGTCGAACGATAGCTCGCGCATCCAGAAGGCCAGCGTCTGCTCGATGGCGTCCGCGGTGAAGGTCGCGCTAATGACGATGGAAGGGCCGGACATCGGATTCACCACCTATTATAGGTGGGGAGTGGGGGGCGCTCCGCGGGCGCGATCCATTATTATCTTAAGGGATGTCGGACTTTTCCGATCTGCTCTCGCGCGACCGCAACTACCGCTGCACCTGGATGGGGCAGATCGTCAGTGAGGACCGGCGTGGTGCTCGACCGCTTCGATCGCAGGCGCATCATGCTGGCGAGCGATCTGATCCGCGCCGTGGTGGTATTGGCATTCATCGTCACGGTGCGGCATCCGTCGGCCTGGCTGCTGTACACTCTCAGCGGCCTGCTCATGTTCGTTTCGCCCTTCTTCAGCAGCGGGCGCGCGGCGATTTTGCCGGCCATTGCGAGCAATGAGGAACTACACACGACCAATTCGCTGACTCAGACCACTCAATGGGCCACACTCACTGCCGGGACCATGCTCGCCGGATTGGCCGTGGCGCGACTGGGGTTCGCCTGGGCGTTCGCGCTCAATTCGCTTTCGTTTGTTTTCTCCGCGTATGCGGTTTGGCGAAACAGGTTTTTGATAGCGGCGCGGCGGGCATCGGAACTATCTATCCAGGGCTTCGCCGGACGGGGACTGCTGATATTGAAATGGTCAATGGGGATTCCGGGGGCGTTGCTGCCTCGTTACTTGCATCCCTTGCTAGCGTTTAACAAGGGCAAGCGCGGCATGCAGATCATCATGCTCGAAGGCCGAGGCCATGCGGTCGATCTCTGGCGCTGGAAGGCCGAGCCTGGCTGCCGCTTTTCGCCACTTTGCCACCATCTTCGCGACGTGCGCTGCGATCTCACGCGCCTCGTCAGACCGTAGTTCAAAATACGAATGCACTGTGAACGCCAGCTTCAGCGAGGCAGTCCCGTCTTCAAGATCGATCGCGGTCGTCAGGACGCGCGGTTTAATGTCGATCGGCACGGGATTGAGGTCATAGGCCGGTGACAAACGCCACCCGGCGGGACCGGCCCAGAGAAAGCCGTGATTTCGCAGATGATCGTCGGTATTTGAGATCAGAATGTTGAATACAATCCGGCGCCACAGGGCGTGCATGTCGTCCTTGGGCGCAGCGCCATGCTGCCGGAGGATATCGACGAACTCCAGGTAGCTGCGGGCTTCGTTGTCCCTGGCGTCAAGCATGCTCATTGCCGACAGGAACGGCAGGCGCGTTCCGCTGTCTCGATCAAAGCGCCGCAGCAACAGCACCGGCTTTCTGGCGATGGTTTCAATCCGCCACGCGGGAACAGGGATGCCCGAGTTCGCCGCAAGCGTCAGGGCCACGGCTTCCCAGAGAACGGCGTTGATCTCGTCTCCCTTGTTCGGAAACTTGGCGATGGCGAGATGCCCATCGGAGTCGCGGACTGAGGCTTTCGGACGGGCGCCACCGAGCGATGAGCCGGGCGCCAGGAGCAAACGCAAATCCTCGTCACTATCCGTATCGCTCAAGACATGCTCGGCGGCAGAAAGCAATCGCGGCAGCTCTATTAAAGGGGGGATCTTGGTCGGGCCATGCTCGGCTAGAAATGGGCCGTCTTCCCGCTCGGCGAAGCGCAGCGCACCCTGGCGGGCTTCGTCGTCTACCATGAGCAGATAATCGATTTCCCGGAGCGTCCGCGGCGTCTGTCCCTCGCGCTCGGCGCGACGGCGTTCCGCGCGGCGCATTAAGACTCGCCCCCATCGATCCGGCGCGGAGTCGCCGACAGCGCCGAAAAGCGGTTTGTCCGATGGAGCGTGAAATGGTCCCGGCCCGAGCTTCAGGGCCGGATCGAGAGAGAAACGCTCAGGATGAGCGAGCCAGCTTTTGTCGTACTCGAATGTCGCGCTCTCCCGGTCTCTGCGCGTGCGCGTCCACAACCGTCCCACCATGTGGGGCGTACCTTGCAGGTCCACATAGACGAAAATTTCTTTCTCCATTATCGATTACCCGTGAATTTCTTCTGGGAAAATTTCTGGTTGCGCGAGAGCCGGATTCGTTCCGGCAGGCGCTCTTCTTCGAGCTCACGCCCGACATTATCGTGCCGGGGATCAGCCACATCGGCCAGTCGGCCGGCCATTCCGAGCGCAAAGAGAATAGTGGCGTAGGTCCCCGCTGCGACGCGGGGATCGCCCTTCTCGACCTTGCTGAGAGTCACTCTGCTGATCGAGGCGCGCTCTGCCAGTATCGCCACGGGGATGCGCCGCCGCAGCCGGGCGTCACGTATGTCGTGACCTAGCTTGCGGAGGGCGCGGGCGACCGGTACCGGTGTCCGCGAGGATGATCGCACGTTTGCCATAAGGTATATCATAGTTTACCTTATCTGGGATAAGGTAAATTGGCGTGAACGTTAAGTCGAGCAAGTTGACGCTGCTCGCGATCCACTATCATCTTAGAGAATGTCGGATTTTACCGATCTGCTGCGGCGCAACCGCAACTACCGCTACACCTGGATGGGGCAGATCGTCAGTGAGACCGGCGACTACTTCAACAACATTGCGGTCTTCAGCCTGGTGATGGAAGTCTCGGGTTCTGGACTCGTGGTCAGCGGTGTGATGCTCGCACGCGCCATTCCCGCCGTGCTGGCCGGTCCGGTGGCGGGTGTGGTGCTCGACCGTTTCGATCGAAAGCGGATCATGCTGGCGAGCGACCTGATACGCGCTGTCGTGGCGCTGGCATTCATCGTCACGGTGCGGCATCCTTCGGCTTGGCTGCTATACACTCTCAGCGGCCTGCTGATGTTCGTTTCGCCCTTCTTCAGCAGCGGGCGCGCGGCGATTTTGCCGGCCATTGCGAGCAAAGAGGAACTGCACACGGCCAATTCGCTGACTCAGACCACTCAATGGGCCACACTCACAGCCGGAACCATGCTCGCCGGATTCGCCGTGGCGCGACTGGGGTTCGCCTGGGCGTTCGCGCTCAATTCGCTTTCGTTTGTTTTCTCCGCGTATGCGGTTTGGCAGTTGCGCACGCCCGGCGGCTTTGCGGCACGCGGGAGAGCGCCCACTGCCGGGATCGCGCGGCCCTGGCGCGAATACATGGAGGGCCTCGATTACATCCGCGCCACGCCGCTGGTTTTCTGGATCGGGATGGTGTCGGTCGGCTGGGCGAGCGGAGGAGGCGCGGCGCAGATTTTGTTTACGCTGTTCGGCGAGCAGGTTTTCCATCGCGGCGCGGCGGGCATCGGAACTATCTGGGGCTTCGCCGGACTGGGACTGCTGATAGGCGGCTGGCTGGGCCACGTGGTCGGGCGGCGTATCGGCTTCGCCGGATACAAGCGCTCCATTTCGATTTCCTACATCATTCACGGCGTCACCTATGTGGCCTTCAGCCAGATGCGGAACTACGGGCTGGCGCTGGGCTTCATCTGCCTGTCCCGCGTGGGGATGGCAGTCAGCTCGGTGCTGAATTATTCGCAACTGCTGCGGCACACGCCGGACCGGTTCCGCGGGCGGGTGTTCTCGACCATGGAATCGCTGCGCTGGGCGGTGATGATCGGATCGATGGCGCTGGCGGGCATCTGCTCGCAGTACTTCAGCCCGCGGGCGATCGGAGCGGTGGCGGGAATCCTGAGCTCGTTTACGGCGGTGTTTTGGGCGTGGGCGGACTGGAGCGGGCGCATTCGGGAGCCGGTGGAGCAGGCGGTTGCGAGCGAGGCGCCAGTGGTTGAAGAGCCGGGGGCCTAAGGGGCCGATAGTTCTGTTGAGACGTTTCGCGCGACAATAGGTGCATGGGCGACCGGCTCCTGCAGATCCTGGATTTCTTCATCGAGCGCCCGCCACTCACCGGCGCTTTGGTTTGGGGCGCCCTGTATCTCATCAAGAAAACCCGCAAGACCCACTTGACCGCGGAAGAGCGGCAGCACGCCCTCGACCTCCACGCATCGCAGCGCACCTACGCCGAAACGATGTACGATCCTCCCACTGAGGAGGAGGTTTCCGCGACGCACCAGCCGCGCCAATAATCAGCCAATCATCAAACGGGAGCGGGCTCGACGACCGCCGACATGGAGCCCTTGGAGCGCGGCAGGCGCCAGTCCGGCCCGCAGGCGTGTATCTGGTCGCGCGCGAATTCAGCTTGCGGCAGCTCGCAGGTGATCAACACGGTGCGGCCGCTGCGATCCACCTCTTCAGCGTGCCGGAAGGCTTCGTCCAGCGTGAAAATGAACAGCTTCTGCAGCATCTCGATGACGTAGTCGTAGGTGTGATCGTTGTCGTCCAACAGGACCACGCGATAAAGCGGAACGAGCTGTTCCCTTTCCACGACGCGCGTCTCGGGAGCGATGGTGGTCTTCGGCATAGCCGGCTACGAATTAGTATGCCACGCTCAAGCGGCAGTACGGGAGATCAGCAGTTCCCTGAACGTATGGACGAGGATGTAGGTATCCAGGCCGCGCGAGAAATTCTTGAGGTAATAGAAGTCGTACTCCAGGCGGCGCAGGGTGTCTTCCGGCCGATCCGGCGGCATGTTGATCTGGGCCCAGCCGGTAATCCCCGGCCTCACACGGCAGCGCTGGCGGTAAAACGGAATCTCCTCGGTAAGGGCCTCCACGAATTCCGGCCTTTCGGCGCGCGGGCCAACGAAACACATCTCGCCGCGCAGAATGTTCCACAAGTGGGGCAGGGCGTCGAGCCGCCACCGCCACACAAACTTTTGCGCCCGGTTCATGCCGGCCCCTTCGGCGTCGGGCAGCCGCAAGCGGTAAAGTGTGAACGGCCTGGCGCCCAGGCCGGCGCACTCCTTCCGGATCAAGAGCGGACCGCGCGAGGAGAGCCTCAGAAGAATCGCGGCGAGCAATAGCAAAGGCGCGGAAAGGATGCCTAAAATCAGCGCCAGGAGCCAGTTGCCGAGGGTCTGGTAGATGAGCTGCTCCGACCGGGGCCGGAATGCGCTCGAGAAAACAATTTGCGCGGGACGCAACTGCTGGAGGAGAACGCGCCCACACAACTGCTCATAGGCGACAGATGCCTCTTCGATGACCGTGCCGCTGTAGCGCAGTTGCAGGAGGCTGGAGATGGGCATCTGTTGGCGGCGTTCGGCAAAACCGACCACGATGCGATCGGGCTTAACCGCGGCGGCAATCTCGCGGAGGGCGCTGAGGGGGCCGAGCAATCTGCTTTGGCCGGGCGGTACGGCCGGCGCAGCACCGTTGTCGACGTAGCCCACGGTCTCTAAGCCGAGCTCCGGGTGCGCCTTGATGTGGCCGGCCATCTCCTCGAGCAGCGGGCTCATGCCGACGAACAGAATCCGCTGCGGTCCCACCACGCGCAACACCACGGCGCTGTAAACCATCCGCCAGGCGAATAGCGCCACGATGGTCAGCGCGCCGGCGGGGAGCATCACGCGAACCGGCAGCCGGAAGCGGTCGCTCACATAGCCGATGATGCCTTGAATCAGCAGGGCGATGCCCAGCACGAGCGAGAGCTGCTGCAGCAGTAGAACGCGCGATTTCACATAAATGCGCTCGTACAAATCCTCGAAGAACAGCCCGAACAGAATGCTGGCCACCACTACGGCGATGCGCTGCAGGCCCCTGTCATTAAATAGGAAGATCTGGGGATCGACGCTCAAGACCAGGAAGGTGACCACCAGAAAACAGGAAGCGGTGATCAGGATCTCGGAAAATAGCAGGGCAAGCGCGCCTACGGGTACGAAGACTCGAAACAGACGGATCATCGGCCCGGAACCATGACTGCAATCCAATTATATCCGCATTGCCGGCATTGTCGGTCGGGAATTGCGATAATTGAATCAGTTGCCTGTCGACCCCATCGGCGCCATCTATATGGACCATCACGCCACCACGCCACTCGATCCGCGAGTGCTGGAGGCGATGCTGCCGTACTTCACGCAAAAGTTCGGCAACGCGGCCAGCCGCAGTCATCGCTTCGGATGGGAAGCGGAGCAGGCGGTGGAGCAGGCGCGCAGGCAGATTGCCGGATTGATCGGAGCTTCCCCGCAAGAAATCGTATTTACCAGCGGGGCGACGGAATCGGACAACCTGGCGATCAAAGGCGTGGCGGAGGCTCATGCCGCGCAGGGCGATCACATTGTCACCACCGCGATCGAGCACAAGGCGGTTCTGGATGCCTGCAAGAGACTGGAGCAGCGCGGCTATCGTATGACCTGGCTGCCGGTGGGGCGCGACGGGTTGGTGGACCCCGGCGCGGTGCGCGCGGCCATCTGCGAGCGAACGGTGCTGGTTTCGATCATGTACGCCAATAACGAGGTGGGCACGATCCAGCCGGTGGCGGAGATCGGCGGCATCTGCAAGGAGCGCGGGGTGCTGTTCCACAGCGACGCGGTGCAGGCCGTGGGCAAGACGCCGGTGGACGTGGAGGCGGACAACATCGACCTGCTTTCGATTTCGGCGCACAAAATGTACGGCCCTAAGGGCGTGGGCGCGCTGTACGTCCGGCGGCGCAACCCGCGCGTGCAGTTGGCGGCGCAGATGGATGGCGGCGGCCACGAGCGCGGCGCGCGGGCCGGTACGCTGAACGTGCCCGGCATCGTGGGGCTGGGCGAAGCCTGCGCCATCGCTCGGCGGGAAATGCCGGAAGAGAGCCGGCGCTTGCGGCACCTGCGCGACCGCTTGCGCGCGAGCCTCGAGGCGGAGCTGGACGAGGTGGCAGTGAACGGCAGCATGGAGTATCGGCTGCCGCACAGTCTCAACATGAGCTTTGCCTGTGTGGAAGCCGAGTCGCTGATGATGGGGATGAGCGAGGTGGCGGTCTCGAGCGGGTCGGCGTGTACCTCGGCTGGCATGGCTAGCATCGAGCCTAGCTACGTGCTGAAGGCCATGAGCGTCGGCGACGAGCTGGCGCACTGCTCCATCCGCTTCGCGCTCGGGAGGTTCAACACCGAGCAGGAGGTGGACTACGTGGCCGCGCGCGCGATCGAAGTAGTGAAGAAATTACGGGAGCTTTCGCCGGCGTATGAGATGGTAAAGGGGGCAACATGATTCAAGTAACTCCGAAGGCCGCGCAGCGGATACGGCAGATTGTGGCGAAGGAAGGCGTCGGCGGAGGGCTGCGGCTGGCCGTGCAGGGCGGCGGCTGTTCGGGACTGACCTATCAGTTCAAGATCGAGCCCGGCGAGCGCCCCAGCGATCACATTTTTGCGTTTGACGGGGCGAAGGTGCTGATCGATCCCAAGAGCCTGGTTTTCCTGGATGGGCTGACGCTGGATTATACGGAATCGCTGATGCAATCCGGGTTCGTGATCGAGAATCCGAACGCGCAGAAGACGTGCAGTTGCGGGACTTCGTTTTCGACGTAGCTCGCGTGTTGGTTGTTAGTCGGTTAGTGCCGAAGCAGCGCGCAGCGGGTTCTGCCGGATACGCGGATCCAGGCCGACTTGCTCGGCCCCGCGGCATGGAATTGATCTTGAACCGAGCTGGACGATCAGCAGCCGCGGACCGAGCTCGCCCGCAAATTGTACCGGCAAGCAACCAACAAGATTGCCGGCATCTCAGACAAGGCGGCTGAGTTTTTGAGCACTTACTTCTAGGGAAGACAGGTATGCCAGTCGGCCCACAAAGCGCCCGCCGTTGATCAGGTTCTTTCAGAAACGCGGCTAATTGAGCCCCCAAAGCACGCTGCACAAGGGACCATTCACCGGCTCCAGCCCGATCGGCCACGCTTCAACTCAATTCGTTTACGGGCCACCTGTACGGAACAGCCGCCCTCAGGTCAGCTTCATCTTAACCTTACTCATATCTCAATGCCACCATCGGATCGACGCGCGAAGCACGGCGGGCTGGCAGGAACGCAGCAAGGATCGCCGAAGCACCGAGCAACAGCGTTGCTCCAAGAATCGTGAACGGGTCGGTGGCGGTCAGGCCGAACAGCATGGACGAGATCAGGCGCGAGCCGCCGTATGCCGCCGGGATCCCTAATGCGATGCCCCAACCGAGCAGCCGGAGCGCACCTTTGAAGACACCCCAGAGCACCTCTGCCCGCTCCGCCCCGAGCGCCATGCGAATTCCAATCTCGCTGGTCGACCGTGCCACCGTATAGGCCAGTAAGCCGTACAGGCCCACGGCGGCTAAGACGAGCGCGAGCGCCCCAAAGCAGGTTCCGAGCGCGGCCAGCAGACGCTCCTGGGTCAGCGTTCGCTTCACCTGTTCCGTCATCGTCTGTATCTGAGCCTGCGCGGAGGTCTCCGGGAATCTCGCCCGCAGCACATCGCGTACACGTCCGGCCGTCTGAGCCAGTGAGCTTCCGGCCCGGATTTCGAAGGATGCGAACCCGATGTTTTTCGGATATTGAAAATACGACCGGTAGACGAAGGGTGGCGCGGGCTCGCGCAGGCTCCACGAAACCGTATCCTTAACGATTCCCACGATCTCCATCGTGTTGGATGTCCCTGGCATCGAGATCTGCTGCCCCAGCGGATGCCCTTCCGGCAGATAGCGCCGCACGAAGTTCTCATTCACGATGGCCACGCCGCCGGCGCCCGGCCCGTCGCGCTCCGTGAAATCACGGCCAAGCACCAGCGGCGTACCTAGAGTTTCGAAAAACCGGGGCGCGATGCTATTCACGTGTACCGATTCCTGGGTGAGCGGCTGGCCATTGACAGAGACAGGTTCCGACCAGATGCCGCCACTCAGTGGTGTGTTGCTCGAAAGACTCGCGGAGATCACTCCGGGCAGATCCGCGAATTGTTCCTGGAGATCCCGGTAAAGCGCGGCAAGCTGACATCCTTATATCCCGCCGGGCGCGCGTCGAAATTCACGATCAGGACGCCTTCACGGCGAAAACCAGGATCGAGTTGCTGAAGATTTCGCAGCGTCCGGGCGAACAGCCCTGCGCCGATTAAGATCACGAGTGACAGCGAAACCTGAGATACCACCAGTGCCGGAAGAAACCTGGAGCGCGTTCGCGGAGTAATGCCTGAGTTAGTCTTCAGCGCGGGACCCGGCCCGGTCGCAGTCGCTCGCAGAGCGGGCACCAAACCAAAAAGGATGCCGGTCACCACAGCGACCACACTGGTGAACAGAAGGACATTGGCATCGGGCTGAAGATTGAGCAGGACGACGTCGCGGCGGCCGCTCGATAGAAGAACGACCAGCAGACGGCTGGCCGGCCAAGCGAATCCAATGCCGAGCGCGGCGCCCGCCGAAGACAGCATCAGACTCTCCGTGAGCAGTTGCCGAACAATGCGCCCACGACCCGCGCCGATGGCAAAGCGCAGCGCGATTTCCTTCGATCGAGCCGCGCCGCGAGCCAGCAGCAGGTTCGCAAAATTGGCGCAGGCGATCAACAGTACCAGGCCGGTAACGCCCATAAGCACGAACAGCGGACGGCGAAATTGCTCGCGCAGCATGGACCAGCCGGCGCCGCCGGGAACGAGATCGATTGAAGAGTTCAGCAGCACCTTACGCCGTTTCGCCCTCATTCGCGCCGTCGTGGCGATCGAAGCCAGCCGCGGCCAAACGACGGCCAGGCGCGCTTTGGCCTGCGCCATCGATATACCCGGCCGCGGCCTGGCAAGCACGCGCAGCCATTGCGAGCCGGATTCGAGCTGCGGAGCTCGCTCCGGGACCAGCTGCGCAAGTGCCGCCAGCGGAAGCGTCAGATTCGCTGCGTCTCCGACATTGGCTCCGCTGAATCCGCGCGGGCTGATCCCGACGATCTTGACAGGTTTCCCATCGATCTCGATCGATTGGCCTAAGACGCCGAAATTGCCGGCAAACCTGTTCTGCCAATAGGCGTAAGAGAGCACCGCGACCGGAGGGGCGCCCGGTTGGTCATCGCCGGGTATTAGGAGACGGCCGGCTAACGCCTCAAGCCCGAGCGTCTGGTAGTATTCGCCGGTCACCCATGCGCCGCTAACGCGTTCGCTTCCGTCGCGCGAAGTGAGGTTGAATGAGGCGCTGCTGAATCCGCATAGTCCGGCGAAGATATCGGTGCGCGCGGCCAGGGCGCCGATGGTGGGGTAGCCGAAGCTGTTGCCCGGGCGCCCCTGTTCGACCAGCATCACTTGAACCAGTTCGGCGGCATTGCGGACCGGCAGGGAACGCAGGAGCAGCGCATCGATCAGGCTGAAGATCGCCGTGTTGGCTCCGATACCGAGCGCCAGCGACAGTATGGCGGCGGCGCTGAAGCCGAGATTCTTTCGCATCGTGCGGATTGCGTAACGCAGATCTTGCGCCAGGCGATCGATTGGCGTCCACGTCCACATAGCGCGCATGTCCTCCTTTACCAAAGTGGTGTTGCCGAACGCGCGTCGGGCTGCGCTCGGAGCGTCATCGGGGGAGCGGCCGGAGCCCCGTTGCTCCTCGGCCTCCAACTCCAGATGGGAACGCAGCTCGCGCTCCAGATCCTGCTCGCGTGATTTCCGGTACCATCCCATGAGCCAGCCCATTTGGTAGATATTCTACCCTGAATGGTGCCCAACAGGGTAGACGGACTACTGAGATTCTGGTTAGCACGCACAGGCCGCGGCGTGTGGCAACATGAGAATTGCGCGTCCTACTGGCTCATAATTCGCTCTACTATCCGTCCTACGGCGGCGGGGACAAATCCAACCGCCTGCTGATGGAGGCTCTGGCAGCCCGCGGACATACCGCCCGCGTAATCGCACGCGCGGAACATTTCGGTCCGGAGGCGCACGCCAGGCTGGTGGGGGAGTTGGCCGGCCGCGGGGTCCCGCTGAATGAGATGGGTGGCGGGAGTGTCGAGTTTCAATTGAACGGTGTGGATGTGCGCGTTCTGACTCGGGACACATGCCTTCGCGCTTATTTCGCGACCCAGGTGGAGGCGTTCGATCCGGAGATCATTCTAGCCTCGACCGACGATTCCGCTCACCTGATGCTGGAGATCGCTCTGCGGACGGCGCGGGCCCGCGTGGTGTACCTGGTTCGCGCGACCATCGCGCTTCCCTTCGGCCCGGACAGCTCTTTGCCGAGCGTCTTCCAAACTGAGGCTCTGCGGCAAGCCGATGGCGTGGTGGCGGTGAGCGAATACGTGGCGCAATACACGCGTCAATGGGGCGGCCTCGAAGCGATCCACTTGCCGATTTCGCTTCTGGAACCGGGTGAACGCCCGGATCTGGGCCGTTTCGACAGCCGCTTCGTCAGCATGGTGAATCCTTGCGCGGTGAAAGGCATCTCCATTTTCCTGGCGCTCGCGGAGCGTTTTCCCGACGCGGAGTTCGCTGCCGTGCCGACGTGGGGCACCACCGCCGCGGATGCCGCCGCCTTGCGCGAGCTGCCGAACGTTTCGGTGCTGGCGCCGTTTGACGCGATTGACGATCTGCTCCGCCAGACGCGCGTGATGCTGGTGCCATCGCTTTGGGCAGAGGCTCGTTCGCGCGTTATTCTAGAGGCCATGTCGCGGGGCATTCCGGTTATGGCAAGCGACGTGGGCGGCCTCGCGGAGGCTAAGCTGGGCATCGACTACCTGCTGCCAGTCAATCCCGTGGCGCGCTATCGGTCGATGGTGGACGAGCTGATGGTTCCGATAGCCGAGATCCCGCCGCAGGACGTGCGGCCGTGGGCCGCCGCGCTCGAGCGATTGCTCACCGATCGGGCGCTTTACGAGCGCCTGTCGGCGAGGTCTCGCGGGGCGGCGCTCGAATATGCGCGTGATTTGAACGTAGCTCCGTTCGAGGCATATTTGCAGAAGGTGCTACGGTCGCCCAGGCGGCGGGTAGCGCCCGCGGGGCTGCCGCGCAAACCGCCGCTTTCCGACGAACGGCGCCGGCTGTTGGCATTGCGCCTGAAGCGGACGACGCGTTAATGTGGCCGCCGACTAAACGAGCGTCCGAAGGCCGGGCCGGGCTGGCGCGGCGCGCTACCGAATCCGCCCGCGCGGCCCTGCCCGGCGTGGATATCGAGATCCTGTGGAACGGTATGTGGGTACGCCGCGTGGGCGCCGATTATTTTCCGGATCCCGGCATGTTCCGCGTGGCGGAGCCGGACTGGCAGCGCTGGGCCGGCCAGGCTCGAAAGTACCTGCGCGACGCCGCGGATTACTGGTTCCACGTGTACCAGCCGCGGGCAGGCGACACGATCGTGGATATCGGGGCAGGCCGCGGCGAAGATGTGTTCGCCTTCTCGCGCGCGGCCGGGCTGGCCGGACGGGTGTGGGCCATCGAGCCGCATCCATTTTCCTTCAAGATACTCCGCCGGTTTTGCACGCTCAACCGGCTGGCGAATGTCGAGGCGTTGAATTACGCTTGCGTGGACCAGCCCATGGATTTGCAGATCGAAACAATGCCGGTGTGGGAGTCCAATTACGTTCGCGCGGGCGACCCCTCGCCAAAAAGCCATCCGGTGAAGGGTGTGCGCTTCGACGATCTGGCCGCCGAGCATGGCATCGGGCGCATCGATTTCCTGAAGATGAATATAGAGGGCGCCGAGCGCATGGCGCTGCCGGGATGCCGCGAGGCGCTCGGCCGCGCGCGTTGTGTGTGCATCGCGGCGCACGACTTCCGCGCCGCCCGCGGCGAAGGCGATGAGTTCCGCACGCTCGAATTCGTACGGAAATTCGTGGCCGAGGCGGGCTTTGACATCGTGGTGCGCGACGACCCGCGCTATTACGTGCCCTATCACGTGCACGGAGTGCGACGACAAGACCGCTGATGGCGCGCGCTACTCAAAGCGATAGCGGAGAGCTTCTGCCACAGCCCGATACCCAATTCGCCGGTAAATAGAATTCGATGTGGGATTACCCAAATCAGTGTAGAGGATGCAGCGATATCCAACGTCACGCAGCTGTTTCGAAAGAGCGCGAACGCATGCCGCCGCGAAACCATGCTTCCGTTTTTCAGGTGGCGTGTAGACGCCCGATAGACGGACCACGCCATTTGCCGGCTCTCGGCTAGCGGCCATAGAGACCGGCTCTCCGCTTCGATCCCACAGCCACAGTTGTTCGGCTGCCAACTCTCTATCCACGCGGAGTTCCGCGTCGTTGCCAGACTCACCAATTTCATGCTGGAAAGCACGCGTCCAGAGAATCATTAAGTTGCGCTCTTGCGGACCTGCCTGCCGTAACTTGCCTTCGATCTCGGGAATTTCTCGGATCGCCAAAAGTTCGTAAAGGCGGTAGCCCTGGGAAGGCGTGGCTGCCGATCTGGAGCGCTCAGTCCATTGGCCGGCGAACATGGCTGCTGTGGCAGCCTCCCCGTTGATGCCGGGCAGGGCGATGCCCGCTTCCGCAATCGCATCGGCCATGGCCGCCGCCACCGGCGGTTCCATCGGTGTCAGGGTCGCTGGGAATATCAGCGGCGACTGTACTACAACGCCGACAGTGTGGTCCTGTTGAATTGCCATCCAATAGCGACCTGGATCGCCTTGTGCAACGCGCGCGTGCAGGATCGAGAGAACTAAATTGTGGAGAACCGGTTGAGAGGAAAGGAAGACTCCAGCTCTGCTCAACACGAATGCCGGATCGTCGCTGAACAGCACCTTGAGTTCCATTCAGGAGATCTTACCTGATTTCGAGCGCCGCTCTGGATCTTGCGCCGTGCTCCACCCGAAGCCTGGCGACCGTACGGTTCCGGTGTGAACTTCGTAATCCTTTACCGCGTACCTGATCCGCACTTCGCGATCCGGGTATGTGCATCCACGGTGAACACCAGTAAGCCGCGGCAGTCTGGTTGATCAACACGGCGTAAGTATGTTTCGCCTCGACCTTCGCCATGAATGCAAACTTAGTGTAAGCGGTCGAGCCCTGTGCGCCACTGTAGTTAAAGACTCTCGATGCGGTGATCTCTTGCAGCGGCGCCTCTCCCAGATCGGCGATCAGTGACATATCGTCGCCGGCCATGTTGACGTAAAAATAGTTCGGCGCGCCGCAAGCTGAGTTGAATTGCAGTTCCGGACTGTTCCTTTTCGTGTTGTAGTTCGACAGGAACAGAACGGCCGATCCGTGTCCCTGACTCGGGTGCTGGCCGCAACCATACGCCGGACCCGGCGTGGCGGAACGCACGGCGTGAAGCCTGGGCAGGCCCAGGGCCGCCCCGCCGGTTTGGCCATTGGCCCGGCCGAAGGCCAGAGCCAGCATGACGAAGAACCATAAACGCTGCATGACAAACCTCCACCGCTATCTACCGATGAGCTCATCTTAGGCGCCTTGTGGCCTATCGAAAGCTGTGAAAATGCCGCCCGCGTGTGCGTCTGGAATATTGGCGAGTAGTGCGCATTCGGTGGAAGTGGTGCGGCTCGGGAACGGTCACGACTCCGTGCGCCATCCCTACCCGCGCGCGCAATGACTGTTTCTGCCGTCTCCTTCCAAGACATCCCTTACCTTGCGAGACAGCGCCGCCGGCGTAAACGGCTTCTGGATAAAATGGCATTCCCCGCTCAGCAGGCCGCTCGTGACCACGGCCTGGTCGGTGTAGCCCGACATGAAAAGCACCTTCATCGCCGGCCGCTGGGGCGCCAGGCTCTCGGCCAATGCGCGGCCCCCCTCCTTCGGCATCACTACGTCCGCGATCATAAGATGGATCGGCCGCTTGTGAGTAGCCGAGATGCGCCGCGCTCGCTCGGCGTTCGGCGCGTCCAAAACCGTGTACCCTTCGCTCTGCAGCGTATGCCGCACCAGGTTGCGCACCAGATCCTCATCCTCGACCAGGAGGATGGTCTCCGAAGCGCGGACCGCCTTCGCTGGTGGCGCCTCCGGCTCGACGACCTTCGGCTGATCGATGCGCGGCAGGTACACCTTGACGGAAGTCCCTTTGCCAGGCTCGCTGTACACCTCCACGCCGCCGCCGCTCTGCTTAACGATGCTGAAGACCATCGTCATTCCGAGGCCGGTGCCCTTGCCTTGCCCCTTGGTGGTGAAGAAAGGCTGGAACAGGCGCTCGAGCGTGGCGGCGTCCATGCCCGTGCCGTTGTCGCTCACCACCAGAGCAACATACTGGCCGGGCTTCATGGCGGAACGCGTCGAAACGTAGGTTTCTTCCAGTTCCACGAGGCAGGTTTCGATAGTCAGAACACCGCCATGCGGCATGGCGTCGCGCGCGTTCACCACCAGATTCATGACCACCTGCTCCATCTGGCCCGGGTCGGCGCGCACGTGCCCCAGATCGCGACCGGGAGCGAGGCGCAAATCGATGTCCTCGCCAATCAGCCGCCGAAGCATAGTCTCGAGGCCGGCGAGCAATTGATTCAAATCGATCGCTTTGGTTTGCAGCACCTGTCCGCGGCTGAATGCCAGCAACTGCCGGGTGAGCGCCGCCGCACGCTCGCCGGCCTTCATGATCTGCTCTGCCGCGGTGTAGTTTGGGTCGCCCGCGGGAAGCGCCCCTAGCAAGATCTGACTGTATCCGTTGATGATAGTCAGGAGATTATTGAAGTCGTGGGCAATGCCCCCGGCGAGCATGCCGACCGCTTCCATTTTGGCCGCCTGCCGTAACTGCTCTTCGAGCTGCTTGCGTTGCGTTACATCCTGCAGTACCGAGAGTACCGATGGCCGCCCGCCGTAAGATATGCTGTGCGAGGCAATCTCCACATCGATCACACGGCCGTCTTTGAGGCGATGGCGCCACAGGCCCGAGGCCGCCGTGTCGCCGTACGGCTGAGCCGCCGCCTCTTCCGGCTGCCGAATGTCGGCGACAGTCATGCTCAGGAATTCTTCGCGCGAGTAGCCGTAATGCGCCACGGCAGCCTGGTTCGCTTCCATGAAGCGCAGCGTCTCCCCGTCGTACACCCACATGGGCAGCGGATTAACTTCGAAAAGCAGCCGAAATTTTACGTCGTTCCGCTTGAGAAGTTCTTTCGCGGGCATAACTCACCCCATCACTCTGCTTACAGCATAGCCAACCGATGCTCCGGCCCACAAACGAAACACACTCACTGCTGTGACTTATCACACTGTTCCAAGTCACACTGTTTTCTTGTTAAGCCTTGTTACACCTCGTTAAAGATGGGCGCGGGCGTCTCGCAGACGCTCAAACATTTCGAGTGTTTTACGTATTCCGTCATCGAGTGGCGTAAGCGGAATTCCGGAAACGTGCGCCCGCAGCCTGGAACCATCCATACGGTATGCGACGGGAACCTGCGGACCTTCCGCGGTGATGAGCCGGGAGGCCCCAGGGCGCAGCCGCTCGAGTGTCTCGATCAACTCATCCATGGCGATCACGGCCCCCTCCAGATTGAAGACGTGAGCGCCCTCGAGCGGCGCGAGCAGACAGCGCACGAAGCTCTCGGCCACGTCTTCCACATACTGCAGGTCCATGTGGCCGGTCAGGCGTATACGGAACCGCTCGCCTAGCGCCACCGCGCGCATGGCCAGCGTGGGATCGGCCGTCAGTCCGCGGTCGCGTCCTACGCCGTAGACGGTCCACGGCCGCAGGCCGGCGCTCGAAATGCCGTCCGTCAGATAGAACGCACGGGCGCTGCCCTCGTTTGCTTGTTTGAAGACGCCGTAGTGCGTGGAGGGTTTCAGCGGGTCTTCTTCTTTAAGCTTGCCGCCGCCGTAGGCTTCTTCGGGTCCCCACACCGCCGAAGAGCTGGCGTACACCACCCGCACGGGCCGTCCCGCGTCGCGCGCCGCTTCGAATACGTTCAGCGTGCCGATGACATTCACCATCCCGCCTTCCGCCGGATTCGCCTGGCAGAAGGGCATCAGCACGGCCGCCAGGTGCACGATGTGCGTGATGTCGCCATCCTTCACCAATGCCTTCAGCCGTGGACCATCTTCAATCCGGCCCGTTTCGACCGCGGCCCGCCGGACCTGCTCGGGCGGCGCGATCAGCGAGAGCCGCGCCGGCGCCGGGTCTGCGTCGTAGATCAGCACGTCGAGGCCCCGGTCCAGCAGGCTCTTCACCGCCCACGCACCGATGCAGCCTTGCGCACCCGTCACCAGGATTCGCATTCTTCCTCCGGGAATTGCTACGTTAGCGGGTTATGAGAATTACGCATATTAGCACGGCGGTGATCGAGTCGAATTTCGACTGGAACATCGTCAAGGTCGAGACCGACGAAAATATCACGGGCTATGGCGAAGCTTTTCTCGGGCCGGGACTGACGGCGGTGATCCGCGATTTCGCGGCAATCTTAAAGGGCGAAGATCCCACTTCGATCGACCGCGTGCTGCGGCGCATGCGAGCCAGTTGCGTGCACGCCTCCCCCGGCCTGGTGGTGCACGCTATACACGGCATCGAGTCGGCGCTGCTCGATGCCATAGGGAAGCGCTATAATCTGCCGGTCTGGCAGATACTCGGCGGCAAGTACCGCGACCACGTGCGCATCTATGCGGATTGCCACGCCGGCGATGCGCTCGAGAGCATCACTCCGCTGCTGGTTCCGCGCGACCCGCAATGGATGCGCGCCGCCGGCGAGGCCGAGCGCCAGAGCCTGGTCAGCCTCAAGCACCATGGCTGGGATGCATCGGGCGAGCGGAGCCTGACGCCGGAATCCTACGGCCGCCGGGCCAGGGAGATGGCCGCGCGCGGCTTCGGCATTCTGAAGTTCGACGTGGATGTGCCCACCCCTTACGAGACAGACGAATACAATCGCGACCTGAGCCATCTCGAGATTGAGCACATGGCCTCACTGGTGGCGGCCACGCGCGAGGCGGTGGGCATGGGCGTCGGACTGGCTATCGATTGCCACTGGAACTACGGCGTGCAAGCTGCCATCGATCTGGCGCGCGCGGTGGAACAGTACAAGCTGCTATGGCTCGAAGATCCCGTGCCGCCCGACAACCTTCGCGCTCTGGGAGTGGTGCAGCGTGAGACACGCGTGCCCATCGCCACCGGGGAGAATCATTATTTCCGGCTGGATTTCGAGCGGTTGATCGTGGAGGCGGGCCTGCGCGTGCTGGCGCCGGACGTGCAAAAGATCGGGCTTTGGGAAGGGCGCAAGATCGCCGATCTCGCCGACATGCACTATGTGAATCTGACGCTGCACAATATCAGCAGTCCCATCGGCACCATGGCGGGCGTGCATCTTTGCGCGGCGATTCCGAATTTCCTGGCGCTCGAATGGCATGCCGCCAGCGTGCCGTTTTTCGATGAGCTGATCAAGTGTGGCGAGGGCCCGCTGATTCAAGGCGGCAAGATCGCGGTGCCCGACAAGGCCGGCCTGGGGATCGAGCTGGACGAGGAGGTGGCGTATAAGTACCGCAAGCCGGGGGAGAAGTTTTTTGGGGATTGAACCTGCCACCCCGACCATCAAGAAGCGGAAAAAGGTAAGTTGCGGACACGGATGCGGCCTGCCCGGAAAACCACGACACAACCCTTGATGAGATCGGCTTCCAGTACCGGTAAGATCGCAAGCAAACGCTCCGCATATGACTCTGCACTTGCCAAGTCCGGTTCTCGAAAAAGAATGAACGACGGTGCCGGTGTGTCCTGGTTGGCTAGCAGCGCACCAAAGTCTGTATCAGCAGAGACGATCGTGCGGTCCTCTTGACGCGCCCGGAGGAGAATCAGCTTGTCGTGAGCGTGCTGGATGCCGTAATCTCGTAAATGTACGGCGTCATGACCCGCTTGGCGAAGCAGGCTTGCAAGCCTCGGCGGCAGGGCGTTATCGATCAGAAACTTCACGCTGAACGGGGAAGCGGTAGTTCGCGCTCCATGGCGCAGATCGCCGCGTAGCGAAGCGCCTCCCTGATGTCCTCAGGCTCCAGGTCGGGGTACTCGCGTAGGATTTCCTGTTCGGGCATACCGGCTGCCAACATCCGCAGCACAGTTGCGACCGGGATGCGCAATCCCCGCAGGCATGGAACACCGCCCATCTGCTCCGAATCGATGGTAATGCGAGGGAGATCCAACATACTTATTGATATTATCGCAGTGGCGACCGGAACCCACCGCCTTGTAGCCGGTAGTTTTAATTCTTCGGACAGAGGAGCCCGAAAATCCCCCCGTCGTGGCTATCAGCCCCCAACCACTTTTCTCGCAGGGTCGATACGTCCGCAAAGGACATTCCAATGCCGTGAGCACCGGCATTCCGAGAGCCACTCACCTCGTAGATAGGCTTGCCAAGGACCGGAAGATCGGTACCCGATTCTCGGCCAAACTCCTCAAGTTCCCGTTTCTTCAAGCTGAGAGCAATCGAGATCGCACCCAGTGTTGAACGGGTCTCAACTTTGCCGTGATTGATGATTGGTGTAATTTCTTTTCCGTTGTCTAGCCTGTCGCCGTCAGGGAAACGCCGGATGTTTCGATTCTTTAAGTAGTCAGCCAGATTGGGAAGAAAGCGCTGTATCAACTGAAGCTCAAACGCTTTGGCGAAACCGGCGGCCACTGAATTCCAGTCAATGGATTCCGTGTCAAGATAGCGACGTTCAGCATCCAATAGCGCAACCTTCGCGTCGTCACAGAGGAACAAATATACTCCCTCTCCCAATACTTTCTTCAGCGCCTCTTCGACTTTGAACCTATTTTGAGTGCCGAGTTTATCAAGGCCTGCGCAAATTCGCTCAAGATAATCAATCATCGGCATCTGGACCGCAGCAACTGAATCAACCTTGTCGACCAGGTCGAACAAGAGCCGACCGACTTCTGGCGGGCCCTTGGCGCTCGGTTCGTAGCCGATGTCCCGTCGCGCAGCGGTTGCGGCCAGTTGTCAGCAGATGGTTGTAGCGGATGCCATTCAGTGGTTCACCCAGAATCTCGAACCACTGGGGCCACGTAGGCGCGTCTTCGGTTTCCAGGTAGGGTGCAATGTCACCGATGTCTCCGTCGGTCGGAATGCGTGGTGAGCGTTGACCGAGGTTCAACACTGTGTTGACATGGTAAGCTACTCGCAAGCAAAAAAACTCGTCGTCCGCAAGCGAATGGACGAAACGGACTGCAGGTTCGTCCCCTGCGGACTGTCTCCAGTCGATCCAGGGATCAGCGAACTCCTCGCCATTCGCGATCGCGTAGTCCCACATCGCTCGTCCGACTCGGTGCGCCAGGACCAACGCTCGCCAAGTCAGAGCTTCTCGCGCCTGGCCTAGCTCGTCCATAAAGGCGCACTCTGCCGAGTCGTCCGCCGCCTGGGCCTCGTCGCCCTCAAACTCCCACGGCTCATGGATCGCCAGGTAGTCCTCTGCGGTTAACGAGACGATCCGTTTTGCTCTTTCTGTGCTTCGGTTGACGCATACCTTCAATGCGAGCGCAAGCCGGCGCAGAGTTTCCTCGGATGCATGCAGTGGAAATTCCGTTTGTTCCTGTGGTCTCGGCCGATATCTTAACCAGGATTTCCATTTTGCCACCATGTCCCGCCTTCAGTCCAGCAAGGGTCAGCCCTCAATCCCCCGGGCATGCCAAAACCCTGGAAGCACCTCTTTTCAAGCGGCTTCTCGAACACCTTCCGTTTCCCTCTCCTGATTTCGGCGATAATCGTGGGCTTGCGTACTCCCCCCAACACGGGAACGGCTGTCACGCAGGCTGTGAGACATTGGCGGGCCAGTGCTACCCTGAATGATAATAACGATAATAAAGATACGTATGGTAGTCGAGATCGAAGGCGTGACTTTGCACCTGGCGCATCCGGATGAACTGCCTGCTCGCTGGGTGGGCCAGGAAGAACTCATGCGGCACCTTCTGGCCGCGTGGCTGGTCGTGAGCGAGCAGGACCTACCGATGAATCCGCGGCTGCTCGGCAAGCCCGGCGTGGGCAAGACCACCCTGGCTTACGCCGCCGCCAAGCGCATGGGCCGCGAAGTCTACATCCTGCAGGCCACCATGGATACGCGCCCGGAGGATCTGCTGGTCACTCCCGTGATCGAAGGCGCGGGCAAGCTGCGCTACGTGGCTTCGCCGCTGGTGACCGCCATGATCCGCGGCGGTATCGCCATTCTCGATGAAGGCAACCGCATGAGCGAAAAGAGCTGGGCCAGCCTGGCGCCGCTGCTGGATAACCGCCGCTACGTGGAGTCCATCGTGGCCGGTATCAAGATTAAAGCGCATGCGCAGTTCCGCCTGGTGACTACCATGAACGAGGACGCCTCCACCTTCGAGCTGCCCGAATATATCCACTCTCGCCTGCAACCGCAGATCCTCATCGATTTTCCGGAGCGCGACGAAGAGTATCACATCCTGATGGAGAACCTGCCGTTCGCCGACGAGCGCATCCTGACTTACGTGACCGACTTTCTCCAGCAGGCGCACGCCGCCGACGAGCGCTACACCGTGCGCGACGGCATCAACATCGGGCGCTTCGCCATCAAGCTGAAGAGCCTGGCCACCGAGCGCGCGCACGAAACCGGCGCGCTCGAAACGGCCATCCTGGAAACACTGGGAGAAGAAGCGCTGCGGTATGCCGGGCGAAATCGAACTGCCTGATCCGCCCGATGCCG
>Ga0302326_10000739_pt1 | contig 86534 bp, 85 predicted proteins | sample Palsa_T0_3_FD_202264 | JGI IMG/M metagenome (GOLD analysis project Ga0302326, IMG submission 202264) | Peat permafrost microbial communities from Stordalen Mire near Abisko, Sweden - Palsa_T0_3 | ecosystem: Environmental > Terrestrial > Soil > Palsa > Peat permafrost | place: Sweden: Abisko...
TCATCATGCTCTTCGTCATGTCGCGCGAGTGCATGGCGTCCAGAAATCTTTCTACGTCGGCTTTCGAGGCGGGCGCGTTCGCGTCGTTTTGCTGCGCGAAGCTAATGGACGCAAATAGCAAGCAGGCGAGCAGAACAAGAGCCGGGCGTTTCATCGGTCACCTCCGAAGGTGGCTCCAATATAGCGCAACGCGCGCTCCCATCCCATGTGAATTCGCCGAGAATGTGACGTTGCTGGTTCGTAATGTGTTTGCCCGAGTGAAATCGCGCGTTGCATATCTATCGAGCGTCCGGTGCGTACCTGGAATTCGGAATTATTTCGCGCGGTACAGGGTCTCGTGGCAGGGCAATAAGGCTCCCACGATTGCGCCAATCACGGCTCCGGCCCCGGCACCAATCCCGGCTCCTTGGCGGGTGAAGTCGAAACCGTGCGCGCCTCCGCCTACCGGCGCGCCGGCCCCTGCTCCCGCTCCCGCGCCGATCGCGGCGCCAATGGCTGCGTTGCGCATACGGTGCTTGTTTTCCATCAGCTTGACGATGCGAACGTCCTGCCTCTGGATCGTCTGCTCTCCGCCAGATTCCTGTAACGAGATCGTTGTGTCGGTAACATTCACAAACGCCCCCGAGACTTTCTTCGAGCTCATTTCAACCACTTGAATTCTGTGTCCCGCCTGGAGCGCGCTCAGATTCTCCCAAGATGACTTGCCCGTTTGGCCGAAAGCCACGCAGGGCATTCCCAAAACGCAAACTAGAATCCAGAGTTTTCGCATGGTGACCTCGTTTCGGCGTAAGTCATGGAATCGCCGCCTACCATTGCCGCCTGTCCCCCACAAGATACCACCTATTACACTTACATGGGTCGCTAACGGCTCGGCTCTGCACCGCAGGCGTCAGCTGGCTCGTGCTGGAGACTCCACCGTCGCCGCTGTAATTTCATTCAACGGCTCAGCGGCACAAACATCAGGTGATGGAGCCTAGCCTGTGTGGTAGCCTCACCGTTCGATTCTTTTAGCGAATGTTACCCAGCGCTGCGGCGTGAAAGGAAAATCTCATGAAGCTTGCTAGCCTATTTCTGATCCTCGCTGTGGTTCTTGGTGCAGGCTCTTCCGACGCGATGCAACTCAGCCCGGCATCGGGGGACCAACGCTCGGCGGATCGCGATGCCATTCGAGCTCACATTGACAAGATTTTCCAAGCCTATATCCAGAAGAACGCCGAGGTCATTCGCGCCACCCATGCGAACGAGTGGACCGGCTTCCAGTCATCCTCCCGCACCGCAATTCACGGAATCGACCAGTACATGAAAGATGTCGATGGCTACATCCATTCACCCGTGAAAATGGCCGGGTACAAAATGCTGGAGTTCGACGCGGTCTTCTACGGCAATGTGGGAATCGTCACGTACATCGCCGATGTGACCTATGACTACGAAGGCCATCCATCGACGCGAAAGCTTCGCGTGCTCGACGTGTATGCAAAATTGGCGGATGGATGGAATCAAGTCGGGTCCGACACCACGCTGCATCCGGACACGCTCGCTGCTGAGGCGCAGCAATCACAATCCGTGGAGGGCGACGACAAGCAGGAACTGCTCGCCGCTCGCGAAGCCGTATGGCGCGCCTGGTTCGCAAATGACGGTCCGCGACTCGCAGAGCTTGTGCCCCCGGAGCTGATCGCCATCGAGCAGAGCGAAAAGTGGGAGAACCGCGATGCCGTCCTCGCTGGTGCCAAGGATTTTGCGGCCAAGGGCGGCAAGCTTGTGCGTCTGGAATTCCCGCAGACGGAAATCCAGATGTTTGGATACACGGCCATCGTCTACTCGAAATATGTTTGCGAAGTCGAAATCGATGGCAAGCGTTCAATACAATCGGGGCGCGCGACGGAAATGTTTGTCAATCGCCAGGGCAAGTGGGTCAACGTCGGCTGGCATCTGGACTCCGGCAGCTAATCGTCCGGCGATTCTGTCGCCTGGTAACACTCGTCGCAGGACAGTGAACAACTCAAGAGCCCCCGGCGAACGTAACCACCGGCGTGCATGGGGGTTACGGACCCGGCTTTCAGGGCCGACCCGAGGCACATCTACGCCCGTTGCAGCATCCCCCGACTGCCTCTTTTTCTTCGGTTAACCATTGAAGCGAATGCCCGGTGAAAATATGGCCGCTGGGGATGGCAACTAATAGACTTGTCACATGGCAGTCTGCAGGGGCTGAACGTGGCGTCAGAAACCGCTAAATTTCGAAAGTATCCTCGCCTCCGCGCGCCCAAAGGGCTGTGGGTCGCCTGGAAATCGTCCGCCCAAACGACCACTTCGCGCGCCGAAGTGATGGGCATGGGCGGGCTGTTCCTGCAAGCCGCGCAAACTCCGAGCGATGGTTCCTACATTGAATTGATTTTCGACTTGCCCACGGGACAGGTTCGCGGGCGCGCAATCGTACGCGATTCCACGCCGGGCAAGGGCATGGGAATCCAGTTTGTTCAGATGAAGCCGGAGGATCGCGCCAAGCTGAACCGTTTTTTGTCCGCGCTGGAAGTTTCTCAACAAGCCGCCGGCGCCGCTCCGGCTGCAAATAACGCGCCCGCCGGCGCCCGTCCCGCAGCCGTACACGCCGCGGCTTCGCGCACGGCGACAACGCTTCCGGCTAGCTGGCAGCTCGTCATTTCGCCCGGCAGTCAGAAGGCGGCGCAGATTCGTTTCGAGAGGGAAGTGCGGCAATTGATCGAGCTGACCGGAAAGGCCACCTATTATCAGTTGCTGGAAGTCACGTCGGATTCGCCGGCCGGCCACGTGAAGAAAAGTTATTACTCGCTGGTCCGCAAATTTCATCCGGACAACCACATGGGCAATCGCGAGCTGATTACGCCGCTCAAGAACCTGATGGTGGTCATCTCCGAGGCGTACAAGACGCTGGGGAACGAAGAGAAACGCGCTGCGTACGACAAACGGCTGGCCGCGATGGGCGGGTTCAGCATGCATCGCGAAAAAACGGGTGCCGAGGAATCCCTCGACGAATGGATGAACCGCGCGAACGAATGCCTGCGCGCGCAAAATTTCGTGGGCTCGATCGTCTGGCTGCGCAAGTGCCACGAAGCGGCGCCGGAATCGGCGTTGTACCTGGCCATGCTGGCGCGCAGCCTGGGAACCATAGCCCAGTACGAAAACGAGGCCGTCGAACTCTTCCAGAAGGCCATCGATCTGGACCCGTGGAAGGTGCCGGTGTACCTCCAGTTCGGCGAGCTGCTGGAGGAAATGGAGCTTCCTGAGCGCGCGCGGTCCGTCTATTCCAAGCTTCTCGAAATAAGCCCCACGAATGCCAAAGCCCACGAGCGCCTGGCTCTGCTCGAGCCGGACGAAGGCGACGAGAAACGTTCGTCGCGCATCCCGCACTTGTTCGGCCGCAAAAACTGATCCCGAATTCTTCACGAACCCGATCATGTTGGCGGCGAAGGTCTCCTAGGAAGTGCGCTGGACGAAGAGGCTGGAGAAGTATTGGCGTTGGCGGTAGGCGACGATGCCCCAAAGAATGGCCACGACGATCGCCAGCGGCAAGCCGGCACGATCCATTAGCGCGTGATAGAGGATAATGTTCACGATCACCGGGGCGAGAATCGTGAGACCGAGCGGGACGTAGCGATTCACCAGCAAAAGCGCGCCGCCCGCGATTTGGAGGGCGCTCACAAAAAGCACGTAGTGCGACTGTATCAGTACGGTCAAGAACTCGCCTGCCAGCCCGGTGGGAAACGTCTTCATCGGGATGAACTGCAAGAACCCGTTTAGCCCAAAGATTAAGAAGACCAGGCCAATAAAAATTCGCGCGATCAGTGCTACGATTTTCATCGACTGTCCTCTCTCATCCTAATTTTCATTTTTCCTCGCGCTTCTTTGCGCTGGGTTACGCTTTGCTGCCGAGTTTGTCTATCTCCTGCATGGTGGCTTGGTCTAACTTTAACGCGGCGGCGGCGACGTTTTCTTCCAGGTGCGCGACGCGCGACGTCCCGGGAATGGGGAGAAGCACGGGCGAGCGGCCCAGCAGCCAGGCTAGCGCGAGTTGCGAAGGCGTGACTTTCAACCGCGTGGCGATGCGCGCAAGCTCCTTGGCCGCGGACACTTCGCCGTTAGCCAGCGGAAACCACGGAATGAAACCGATTTTTTCGCGCTGGCAATAGTCGAGGACGTCCTGGGCCGCGCGGTCCAGCACACTGTAACGATTCTGCACGGTGACCACTTGCACGATGGTTCGCGCGTTTTCGATCTGCGCCACGCTGACTTCGGACAGGCCGATATGTTTTATTTTGCCCTGGGCCTGAAGATCTTTCAGCGCTCCAAGCTGATCCGCCGCCGGGACTTTGCTGTCAATTCGATGGAGCTGGAACAGATCAATGCGCTCGAGACGCAAACGGTGGAGACTCCTCTCGCAACAGGCGCGCAGATATTCGGGGCGGCCATTGGTGACCCATTTATCTGGGCCGGGGCGTTCGAAACCCGCTTTGGTGGCGATCACCAGTCCCGCCGGGTAGGGGTAGAGCGCTTCGGCAATGATTTCTTCGCTGACGCCCGGGCCGTAGGAGTCGGCGGTGTCTATAAAATTAATTCCCAGGGCGACGGCGCTATGAAGAACGCGAACGGCTTCGTCGCGGTCCTTCGGTTCGCCCCAAACGCCTTTGCCGGTAAGCCGCATGGAGCCAAAACCGAGCCGGTGGATGCGCAGGTCTCCCCCAATCAGGAATTCTCCCGATTTTGCGGCGGGAAGTTCATCCTGCGATTGCTTTCCGGCTGCTGCGCTCATGTTGCGCTCCTGGGTGCGATGGCTTGGCATGCAGTTCTGGCCCCGGTTAGACAGGGTTTAGTCGTGTGTTTTCTATGACTTCTATATTTGGGCTTGTTTCGGTTAGAAATGGGTGGCGCGTCTTCGGAGGTGCCCAAGGCGAGGCACGAGTTCGGCCTCGGAAGCTGACTCCAACCGGCCGAATTTCCGCCAGGGCTAGTGAAGGGCGGACGCCTGAGAGAACCGAACTTCGAAAGAGCCGGCGGGACGCCGGCGCTACGAAAACCGAAGGCGCGGCCACCCGCCTTTTTACCTATATGGATATGGGCAATTCTAGAACCGGTTAGACGGGGTTTAACGGTGTGTTTTCTATTACTTCTACTTTTTGACCAGAACCGGTTAGAAATGGTGTCGGAGCTAGAACTTGGGCGGCTGTTCCGCCCCACACTTGCGGTACTTCGAACTCGGGCACGGAACGTACGGGGAGCTCGCGCGACCAAACGAAGGTTCGGCGAAAAAGCCGCCGAAAGGAAAGTTTGTGAGAGGCGGTTTTTTATGTCGCGGCTAAAGCCGCGACCCACAAAGCCAATGAAGGCCGGACGCCTGAGAGAACCGTACTTCAAAAGAGCCGGCGGGACGCCGGCGCTACGAAAATCGGAGGCGCGACCACCTGCCAATCGCGCCGAATTCCCGCCCTTGCGGCTACGCATATTGCGCCTCGCCATTGCCGAATGACCAGTTTTCCTTCTTCACCTCGACGAGATTGATGACCACGTCCTCGCGGCGAAGCTTGAGGCGGTCGTGAAGCCCGTCGGCAATCGCTTTGTAAAAGGCGCGCTTCATCTCGACAGTTCGGCCTTCATTGAGCGTCACCTGGATGAAGATGCAGTCCGCGGTCCTGTGGATTCCGAGATAGTTGGGATCGAAGACCAGGCCGTCGGCGGGGTGCTCGGTGATCACCTGAAAGCGGTCGTCTTTAGGGACGTTTATAGTTTTGATCATCGCGTCGTAGATGACTTCGCCGATGGCCTTGCGGTAGTCGGCGGATTTGCCTTGCACCAGATCTACGCGAACGAGCGGCATGGCAGAACTCCTTTTCCGGCGGAGGCAAAATGCGGGTCACGGGCGGAGGAATGCTGGGGGCGCGAGTGCTCGCCGCCCTGCTGCGCGTCCGTCGTGAAGCAAATTTTCATCGCAACAATGATAGGAAGTTGGGAGAAGGAAAGCAAGGATGCGGACGCTGTGAGCTTTTCAGATTTTTCGCATGCGGGAAAGCAAGGCTCGGCGGAAAGTCCGCCGAAAGGAAGCAGGTCGTTTGCGGATTTTTTATGTCGTGGCTGAAGCCAAGACCCACAAAGAATCTCGAGCGGAACGTCAAAACCCGCACCCTTCAAAGACCGAAGAGTGCGGCACCCGGAAAAGATAAGCGTTTACTTCAGTCCGGCGGGAGGCTTAGCCACCCGCCATGGTTAAAAAAGGAAACATGCGGGGTCAGCGGGAGTGCACAAAGCGTGAAGATGTTGCAAGCCCGCTCGAACTATCCGAGATTCCGAATCGGTTTGCCGTCGAGGGGAGGCGCTTTAATGCTGAAAGCCAAAAGGATTAGATATGCCCCCATAGCAGCGGGCACTCCGGAAATTGGGAGAAGCATCCAGTGCCAGCCGAGCCGCACCGCGAGTGCAAAATCGTATATCGTGCCGACCAACATGATAATGCCGACGGATAGAACAAAGGAAAATTGAGGTATCGTAGCTGGAATCGTATTTTCTGTTAATTCTTCCGCCGTGAACGCCGCGATCGAATATGCCGCCGCAACATAGAAAGGCGCGGTAAAGACTTCCTGATCGACACAATGATTCACTGGCTGGCAACCCCAGCCAAAATAATGCGCGAAGCGAGACTGTCCAACTCCAGCCTGAAGTTCTAAAGGCGTAACTGTCGGGTTGAGAGTAGGAATTGTAACAAAGGCGTAACACAGGACCGCAAACGGAAGAACCCAGACCCAAAGCATCGACCTGTCCCGAAGGTGACGGCCCAGCACCCAACCGAGTACTAAGCCGACGCTAATTTGTATAGGGAAGTAAGGCGTACCACTCAACATCCGATGGTAGTCAGCGCTTGTGTAGTGTCGGCCGAACAAGCGAAGAAAATTAAGAGTAGAAGCCGTCACAGTTGGAGCCACTCGAAGAGTAACCCAAACCGCAATCACCTGGTACATGGCAAACATCAGGCCGAATTTTACCTTTGATTCTTCACCTTGATCTTTTGAGAGATTATTCATTAGAACTGGCGGGTGGTCGAGCCTTTTGCGTCGTTGCCGTATCAAGGTTGAAGCGTAACGCGCGCTTTTCTTCTTCTTGACCCCTGACGAATGCGGATGATACCACTGAGGCAGTTAACGCTGGAGTGATTTGCGTTGCTTGTGATTTTGAACCTTCCTTTGCGGGTGCCGCACCCTTTGCGGGGTTGGCAAAGGGTACGGTTTTTGGATTATGGCCTTGAAGAATCGACTGGAGTCAGGGCCGCAGCAAAAGTTGGGTCACGAAATCGGGACGCGCTTCACGCCTGCAAAAATTTTGTCGACGAGTCGCGTATGTCCGCTCTCGTCGAGCATTAGAACCAGTTTGAGGCTCTCCACGTAAACCGCTTCGAGCGTATAGTTTCCTGGCCCCTGTCCGTGCCGGACCAAAACGGCGCTGTGTCCCTGGTCTTCGGGAACTGCGGTTGGTGGGATAGGTCGAGACTCGACCACGACCTCGCTTCCTTCGCGCCGGAACATCACCAATTTCATGCCGTCTTCGAGCGTCTTTACCACCACGGTGTAATCGCCAGGCTCCAATTTGTGCAGGTGGCACTGCGCTTTATACGGCAATGAGAAATGTCCCTCGAAGTCCGTCTTCGCGGACAGAGCTTCGATACGGGCCATATTGTCGGCCTTGATTTCATCCGGCGCGGTTTCTGCTTGTGCATGAGTGGTGATCGGGAAAAGAACTGCAAACAGCAGAGCCAGGGTCGTCCACGTAATTTTCGTCATTCTCTTTTTCATCGGAGTCTCCTTTTTTCCGGCCGCTTCGCGGCCTCTGCTGGCCCTGTCACTCTTGGCCGGAGATGTTACTCCCGGTCGCGAGAATTATCAACGAACAGAGATTTCTGTTTGAGGTGCTCTTTCCCGGGGCGCGGGCCGAGCCTTTCGCATTGCCGGCATTGTGAAGTTGCGGAACGCCGCGCACTTTGTTTTCTCCTGCTCATCCGCCTGAAAATCGCAAGAAGGGGAGCACCGGGTAAACGGAAGGCTCGGCGAAAAATCCGCCGAAAGGAAAGTTTTTCAGAGGCGTTCTCTTATGTCGCGGCTGCCCTTCGCGAAGGCACTCAGGGTAAAAAGCCGCGACCCACAAGGCTACTGAACTCGGCGGCGCGCGGCGCTATGCGCCGGTCAGTGCGATGCGGGAGGATTCGCCACTCGCCGGTTCGAGTGCGGCTAGGGCTAGGGGACATCCAGCGGATCGCCGGTCTTGTGTTCTTCGATTTGAAATTGCAAAAAGCGGTGGATTGCGGCGAGAGCCTCTTTGTCCGAGGAGGAGATAAGAACACGCCCTCCCTTAGGAGTTTCCTCGAACGAATAATGAATGTTTTCCCGTAGTTTCTTCATTTCCGGCACTCCGGGCGGCACGGTATCGTGCACAAACATGGGAATGTCGAAATCGCCGCTTTGAAACGCCTGGGCGATGAGCTGCAAGTGCATTCGGATACTGCTCCGGTCGGAAGCGTCTGCGGCATCATTGGCTTCGACTTGGATTACGCCGCCGCTCGAGTTCAGAAAAAAATGGTGCGTGGTGGAAGTCTGAGAAAAACCCATGCCCTTTTCAGCCCGCTCGTTCATCTGCGAATGGGCGTCATGCATCGGACAGGTAGCGTGCCGGTCTTGCGTCTCCGGTTTTTGCTGGTTGGAAGACTGCTGGCCGGCGACGTTGCCCGTGCATGCAAGGGAGCAAACCGCAATCGCGAGAATCATTCGGGTCATCATCGTTTCTCCTGTTTTTCTTTGCCGCGAGCGAGCACGCCAAAAGGGGACCTACGAGTGCGACGCTGCGGCCGATTTGCTGCGAACGCCTCCAACAGGCGGGCCTGCTTTCCATGGGGAGTCTTGGACAAGAGACGGTCCCATTCGGCGAGTGTTTTTTGTAATTCGCGGCGACAAGATTGCAAGTCGCGAAGCGTGGCTTCGAGAGCGGCTAGCTTTTGAGCGGCCAGCTTCCGCACTCGATGGCAGGGCGCGCCGCCGCTATTACGTTCGCGGAAAATATCGCTCAGCTCGGCGACCGAGAATCCGATGGAGAGGGCACTGCGAATCAACTGGACGCGAATGAGCGTCTCCGGCGGGAATAGACGAAAACCCGCGGCCGACCGGGGTACAGAAGGTAAGAGATGGCAACGCTCGTAGTAACGCAAGGTGTCCGGACTGACGCCAGCCAGGCGCGCGAGCTCCCCAGAACGCAATGGCCTTGGAGATGGAGAGCGTGCCTTCATGTGAATAGCATGAGGGATGGAACGGTTCCAGGGTCAAGCACTTTTTTCCGTGTTAGGTACAGTTTCGCGGATTTCCGTCGATTATGTCTTTCGATCTTTTGAATCGGGGTGTGCGGGCTTCGAAGCGGCCAGCATGCCGGCAATGCCATCGAAAAAGAGATAGATGAAGCCAATCAGAAACGGAACATCGGTAAAAAACAGAAAAAAAGAGCGGTTCGTGAAGTGGTAGTAGGCAGCGAAGCCGAGCGCGACAGCCCCGAGAAACATCACAGAAACTCTTATTAGCGGATGATTCTCCAAGAACCGTTTCATTCAGAGAACTCCGTTTCACCGAGCGGCGCGCCGGGGATTCTAGCACCAAGAGTGGGCGGTCTGCGTAGCATCGCTTTCGATGTCCGGCGGGGATTCAAGTGCCGAAAGGCGGCGCTGTGCGGTAGCATCGCTGGCGATGACTTTCGAAGATGCGCTGGTTGCGGTGTGGCGGCAGGTTCTGGTGGAGAATGCCGAGGTGGTTAAGCTGGGCGAAAAAACTTATCCCGTGACTATGAGCAAAGCGAAGCGGCTGCGGCAAGCGGCATTTGTGTTTGAGGGAAAGACCATCGTGGGGATCGAGCAAAATCCTAAAACGAAGTCGCGATGGGCGATGATGGCGCGCGCGGGGAAGAAGGTGATGCAGTTTATTCAGGAACGGCGGTACGTCGCGGTGGTAGCGGACGGGAAAGTGATTTTGTACGGGAAGTAGAAACCCGCCGATTCAAAAAACGAAACACGTAGCGAAACCCGAACCTCCACGCACCGCCCTTCGTTCCTCAGGACAAGAAGGGTTCGGCACCCACGCGAGTTTCAGTGGTACTTTGGGGGGAGGCTGGTGCCGCGCGGAAAGGTCGGCCACCCGCCATCGCCGCTGTTTCGAAGTTGCGGCGTTCTAGAATGGGAGACGTCATGCGCATCGTTACTGGTTGTCTGATTGTCGCGGCTGCGAGCTTTGGCCTCGCGCCAAGCTCGCCGGAACTTCACAATCGCTATGGACCGACGGACTTGGAACGCTTCACCGTTCGTCCCGGAATTACCGCGACTGTGCAGTACGGCGCCGACCATCTCGCCTGCCAAATACAAATAGAACCGTATCAGCCGCTCATTCATCCAGGTGCGCCGACCGGCACGCTTATGTCTTCGGTTGAGGTATCGGAGATTCTGGGGGAGCTGGCCCCGCCCGCGATGCGAGGAAAAGAGGTAGACAGTCGCAGCTTTCAATCCGAATGCGCCCTGGCAATCGTCAACGAGTACGAAAACGTGTCCACAGTGCGGGGAATGAACACATGTGCCGCTTCCATCACAGTTCGGGATTCAGCCGCACAAATTGTCTTCAAGCGAGACATCTGCCCGAAAGTAAACAATTCATTTATTATAGGCGAGTCTAAGGCCAAATAAGGATGGGGTTGGCTACCGGCCGCGAATCATTCGCGTGCGAGTTGGAATAGAACGCTATAAGTTGGAATGTCATTCAGGGGAAGAGGCCGGTGCCATTCTTGCTGCTGGGAATTGTGACGATAGGCTGGGCGGGTTTTAGCCTGATTACCGGAAAAGGCCACTACAAGGGATGCCCGCCCGGCGGCTACGATCGCGCAGAACATCCCTTTTATTTCTGGGTTCCGACCATGATCATTTTGGGTATCGGTGTGTGCATGATTCTGATTTTTCTGGGATGGATTCGGTTGCCGTCGCGGTGATTTCGCCAGCGAATGCGGCCGGGTGGCGCACCCTTCCAGGTAACACTCCGAATTAAACTATGCCGAGCATTTAGTGCGACGAAAGTGTGCGCCGCCGGGGAGATCTAAACCCGCACCCTTCGCAATTCGAAGAGTGCGGCACCCGCAAAAGCCAAGCATTCAGTGTGGAAGGATTGGCCACCGGCCGCATTGCGCGGAGCGCGCGGGTGGCCTATGATTTTGCGCGATGAATGCAGAGGAATGGATACGGAAGGGGATGGCGGAAGCGGCGGCGCGGCAGCATGCCGAGGCGCTGGCTTGTTTTGAGCACGCCATCGAACTGGACACGGACAATCTGCAAGCTTGGGTGGGAAAAGGGGTGTGCCTAGGGAATCTGGGCGAGATGGAGAAAGCTTTGGCGTGTTACGACCGCGCGACCGAACTGGCGCCGACTGCGAGCTACGGCTGGCTGAACAAAGCGCAGGCGCTGATCAATCTGAAGAGGTACGAGGAAGGCATAGAAGCGGCCAACTGCGCGCTGGTTTTGAATCCACGCGATGAAAAAGCATGGTTCAAGAGAGCAACCGCGCTGCTTTGTTTGAAGCGGAACGACGAAGCGCTGCTTTCCTGCGAGCGCGTGCTGGCACTGGATGCCGCGAACCATGGGGCGTGGTTCAACAAAGGACTGGCGCTGCTGCGGCTGGGACGGATGGAAGAGGCGAACGCCGCTTTCAGCGAGGCTTTCCGGCTGGGGGATCGCGGCGCGAGCCAAGGGCTTTGCGAAACACTTTTCGCGTTGGGAAAATTTGAGGAGGCCTTGCTTCACTGCGAAAAAGCGCTGGAGCTGGAGCCCAATAATCCGTCGTTGTGGCTGCGAAAAGGAAGGACTCTGCGCGAATTGAAGCGGCCCGCGGAAGCGATCCCGTGCTATGACCGGCTGATCGAGCTCGAACCGAAGAACTATCTCGGCTGGTACAACAAGGGAGTGTCGCTCGCGGACCTGAAGAGATACCCGGAAGCTCTGGCCTGCAACGAACGCGCGATCGAGCTTGAACCGAATTTTGCCTGGGCCTGGTGCAACAAAGCGGCATCGTTAGCGTCGCTGGGCAAATATCGCAAAGCGCTGCCATATTTCGAAAAAGCCGTGAGCCTGGGAGACACGGAGTCGAAAAAAGGCGTGGAATTTTGCCTGTCACACATGGCTTATATCTTCCGGTTTTTTCATTGGCTGCAGAAACTCGGCAGTCCAAAGTAGGCCATGCGGGCCTGTGAAGGGCGCGGCTTTTGACGCTCGGAAGCAAATTTCACCAGAACCGAAAAGACTAAAAGAGCCGGCGGGAGGCCCTTCCTTCGTCAGGGTAAACCGGCGCTACGAAGAACGGACTTTCGGCTTTGCCCCTTCGAAAAAGATGCTCAGGGTGAATCTCTGCGCGATTCACGAAGAGCAAGGACGGGCCACCTCGAGGTTTAACGTTGTTCTTTTTTCTTTTCTTCGGGAGGGATGGGGACTCTGCCGGAGCCCATGCACGCGTCGCACATAGCGCCGTTCAGGCGGGAGCCGGTTCCGTAGCACTGCGTACAGATTGCGTATTTTTCGACGGGCATGAAGGGGGCCTCCGGGTAGGCAAATAAATCAGGGTTTCGGGACGTTCACGCGCGCCGCAATTTCTTTTGTGGGCGTGTGAATCGCATAATGTTCATTTTTCGAGAGTGCAGCCAACTCCTGCAACTTACGGCGAGCTTGTTCCAGGCCGATTACGTAGTCCTTCCATAAATCGGTGCCGTCCGGAAGCCGCTCAAAAATATCGTATTGACGATTCACTAGGCCGCCTTCGCGCAACGTGCCCGGCGTTGCGACTTTTAAGCCAGGAAGCGGGCCGATGTGTATATCACAAGTCGAGGTTTTTTCGCAGTTCCAGGAGAGACAATGGCGAGTTTGCTTTCTTATTGTAAAGCCGTGCGCTGGACAGCACTGTGCTCTTGCCTCGCGCTTGGTAGCGATGTTAAATGTGCGTGTTTCGTTTCGCGGGATTTGAGCTGACGCGGCGCGGAGGATTCATGAAACCTTGGCTGGGTAGAGCGGTGATCATTTCATTGTGCCTGGTGTCTTGCGCGGCCAAGAGCGCGCCCACGCGCATTACGGTGAAGGTGGCCGATGCATACTCGGGGAGCTTTCACCTTTCGGCGTGCGTGGACAATGCGCAGGACCCCGTTTTGGTGGATGAGAGCGGGAACGGGAGGACGTCCGCCTGTCCAATGGAAGGTGACGTGGACATCGTAGTGCTTAAAGCCGGGAATACAATCTATCTGCACGGCGAACAGATAAAGATTGCTAGGGCCGGCGACGGCTTCCCGGTAACCATCAGCGCTGCCATTCCGTAGGGAAGCCGGGCGAAGCGCACGCGCCGATGCGGATGGCGAAGATATACATATAGTAAATTCGCCCAAAGCGCGTTGAAGCTAATTTAGACTTATCTCCAAAGACACAGGGTGAGGTTGAGTCTTGAGAATTCTGCGGGGACTTGTTAGGTTTACGAGTGCCTATCATAGCCCCTTCCGACCTGCGGCCGCAGAATCGCAGGCGCAGCAAACGCATCCAGCTCCGGGTCGCAATCGTGGTGCGTCTGCGCGATGCCGGCAATGTTTCCAAGTCGGAAAAGACCGAAGCGATCATTGTGAATAACCACGGAGCGCTGATCCTGCTGGCCACGGCGGTGAAGCCCAATCAGATAATCCGAGTTGAAAACGTAAGCAGCAGAGAAGAATTGCTCTGCCGCGTGACGAGCCTGGGCGAGACGTTCATGGGCAAGACGCAGGTGGGCGTGGAATTCGTGGTGCCGACTCCCGGATTTTGGCCCGCGCCTCCCAAGCCGAAAAAAGCGGAAACAGTGCCCGCTCCTACCGAGACGAAACCAGCGGGAGCAGGGCCCGCTTCTACGAAGCCTAAAAAAGTGGAGTCAGCGGACGCTCTGAAAAAGTGAAGCATCCCGTAGCAGGCGACGGCCTCTTGTCCCTTTCCTTTTAGCTCGCACTTTTCACTTCGGCTGGCGCAAATCTTCCATAGCTTGTTCCAAGGCGGCGAGGCGCGCTTCGATGGCTTTGACTTCCGCTTGCAGGGCGGCGTTCTCTTCGGTGAGGGCTTGATTCTCGATGGCCAACTGCTGCGTGGCGCCGATGTTCATGCTGAAGAGCTGGTCGTAGTCCACCACGCGGAAGTCGTCCACCTTTTTGCCGAAGACGAAAACTTTGCCGGGCGCTTTTTCCACGCCGGCTAGGATGAAGGTGCGGCCGTCGATTACTGCAGCGACGGGTTTTTCCACGGAGCCCGCGTCCGCGACGATGATTCGCACCATATCGCCGGTAGCGAAGCCGTGCGGCTTGGGCACGGTGAGGGTCAACTCGCGCGTAGCGTCGTTGTAGCGGACGTCGTCGGCCATCGCGTACACGCTGGGGATGAAATCGGTTACGGTGCGTACCGCGTTGGGATAAACCTGCTCCACTTCCTGGGCGATCACGCCGATCTTTGGCTGCTTTCCTTTTTCGACTACATCAATGTAGCGGTAGTCGGTGATTTTTAATTTTTCCAGGGTGTCGAGATCGGAGGCGACGTTGCTGGGGCCGAGGACGTGCTTGATGCGCGCATCGGAAATTGCGTCGACTTCACTCGCCACCAGACGCGCGCTGGCGTAGAGCGAAACTGGAGCGCCGCCCGAGCCGAGCCCGGTAGGAGAGGTGGAGTTTAGATATCCATAATTCCCAAGAGTGACATTCACGCTGGCATTGATTTGCACGGGATAGCTGGGAGTATTTGTCCCCAGGCCCAAGCGCTGATTCACGTTGTCCCAGAAAAAATTGGAAGTGCTGGAAAGAGCTGTTGTTGCCCCAGTGCCGAAAAGGACTTGGCCTTGAGTGAAGGTGGCCGCGCCGGTGCCGCCGTTCGCGACGGGAATCACTGGCGTAGCGGTGACTACGTTGGTGCCGCTGCCGATGAGGTAGCCGGTGAGCGTGGTCGCGCCGGTGCCGCCGTTCGCGACCGGCACAGTGCCGAGCGTGATCGCGGGAGTGGAAGTGCCGGTGGCCACGGTGATGGGCGACGTTGCAGTGACGCTGGTGACTGTGCCGCTGCCTGCGGCTTGCCAGGACGCGGATGTGCCATTCGTGGTGAGGACTTTTGGGCTTTGTCCGGCCTGGCTTGGCAGCAAATTTGTGAGCGCAGCGGCGGCCGTGGTTGTACCGGTGCCGCCATTCGCGATTGCTACAGTGCCAGTGACGTTCGCGGAATTGCCGGCGATGTTGCCGGAGATTGCCGTGCCGGAAATTGTGGCGGAAGCGGTGACGGCGGTAGTGCCGCTGCCGAGCAGATAACCGGTGAGAGTGGTCGCGCCAGTGCCGCCGTTTGTGACCGGCACGGTGCCGAGTGAGATCACAGGAGTGCTAGTGCCGGTGGCCACTGAGACCGGAGCGGTTCCGGTCACGCTGGTTACCGAGCCGGTGGAGTCTGATTCAGCGAGCTGGTTCCAAACGGCGCCGACCGCGTCGTAGACTTCCAAGGATTTTAAGACCGTGTCGTAAACGATCAATCCGTTTGCCGGACCCGCGATTGCGAGGCGCTGCGTTGTGGTCATGCGCGGCGCCAGAAATCCCTGGGTCGTGCTGGCGACATCCAGTTCGGCCGTGGCGCTGGGCGGATCCACGCCGATGCCGACAGATCCGGTGGTGAATACTGCGCTCGTGCCGTCGAGTGTGAAAGGACTGGCTCCGGCCGGGCCCTGCGGCCCGGTCGAACCCGCTGCGCCAGCCGCGCCTGTAGATCCGACGGGACCTTGGGGACCTGCTGATCCGGCGGAGCCTTGTGCGCCTGCAGGCCCGATCGCGCCTGCCTCCGCCATCAGACTCCACGCGTTCGTGTTCAGGTTCGGAGTTGGATTGCTGGGGCCGGCGCTGGCGGCGATGGCTATGTAAGTGGAACCGTTGAAGGTCACCACATCGTTGATGGCGTAGCTCGCGCTGGCATTGAACGCGTTGAGAAAATCGAAGCTGACTCCATTTGTTCCGGCCGCACCTGCGGCTCCGGTCGGACCTTGCGCTCCAGCAGGGCCGGTTGCGCCTGCAACTCCCGCCGAGCCTTGAGATCCCGCGGAGCCAATCAGCGAAATGCCGGCCGGCCAAACTCCGGCAATTTTGGGTCCGAAGATTGTGCTGGTCGCATCATTAATATAGAAATCGCCGTCCACACCGACTGCGGCAGTGGGATCGTTCGCGCCGCTAAGAACGCTGAGGCCGCTCGCGCCCGCGGGGCCCTGCGGACCGACCGGCCCGCCCGACGGGCCTTGCGGTCCGGTCGCGCCGTTCGCTCCCGTGGGTCCAGCCGGGCCGAGCGGGCCTTGAATTCCTTGAGGCCCTGGAATCCCTTGCGGTCCGGGAGGGCCTTGCGCTCCTCCGCCCGATGGAGTGGCGGCAATCCAACTCGTACCGTTGAACGTCAGCACCTGCCCGGCGGAGGGCGCCGAAGCGAAATCAATCGGCGTGCCTTTCAACTTATCCACCGAGATAGTTTGCTGCGTGCCGCTGACGTCGCCTAAGAACGGGCCGATCACGTTCCATGCCGTGCTGGACTGAAGAGCAGGAATCAGCGGAACGTCGGGTGAAAGCGGAAGCCCGTCAGCGATCACGTGGAGATGCAGATTCGCGCGCAGCGTGAGCGAGGCGGGAATGGCCGGCATGCCGGCAGCGCCGAGCACAATGCCGTAGAGCCCGCTGGTCACCGTCAGTGTTTGGGGGCCGGAGGTCCACAATTCGTTTACGCTGGAATCGAGAATCGAAAACACGAACGGCCGCACTCCGGTTACCAGCGTATTGGATTCGACCAAGCGGCCTTCGTATGCCAGCACCGGACTCGGCGCCGGATCCGCGACCTGGGCGGAAAGTTTTCCGCCAGCGAGGCCAAGAATCAAAACCAACGCGAGCACTCGAAACCTAGTGCGCATCTTCAGTCTTCTCTCCTAAAGCCCTGATCCACATTTCCTGCTAATCGCAAACGGTGTTGGAGTTCCGGCACGCGAGCGGAGGGGTGAAGCCGCTGCGCACCTGGATATCACCATTGGCATCCGTTGAAATGACGGAGGGAAAAAGCTGGCCGAGGATTACAGAATTTTGAATCGGGCCGAATGCCTGGTTGGCGCCGGAAGCCTGCACCAGGTCGGGGTTAAGCTCCGCATCGATTTGCGGAGCGGGAAGAACTTCGACCGCGGCCGAACCAGAGAAGATGCCGCCGGGCGCAGAGTTCACCAGAGTCAAGGTGGCGACGATGGTGTAGCTCCCTACCGTGCCGGAAGCGGTGTACACGCCTTCGCTGGAAATCGTTCCGCCGGTTGCGGGAGCGACTGACCAAGTCACGTTTCCTGCCAGCGGGGAACCGGACGTCAATTTTGCGGTAAACGTGGTGCTGGATCCCGCGGCGACTTCAGCAGAAGCGGGACTGACGGAAAGGGCGCGAGGCTGCGGCGGTCCGGCACAACCTGCAATGCCAAAAATGAACCACAAAGCTGCGAGCGCAATCCGGTTGAGCCATACCATTACGGCGTGGCGGAGAGGCGTATAGCTCTGGACATCAATTAGAGCAGGCACAGAAAGTCCAATCTGTAGGGAGAGGGAGAACGACTACAGAAGCCAAGTTATGGAAGGGAATTTCAGTGTGACGGAACGGTGCAGCAGATACCAGCGCGTTCAAAAGCTCGGTGCCTAATAGACTATCGCGGCGCGAAACGTTTGGGCCAGGAACGCCCGATGGGCTGCGGAGCAAAACCTCGTTGGAGTGAACCGCGATTCATTCTGAGATGGGCCTACAACCGAGTGCCCGCGTTGACTTGCTTTTCTTCGCGACCTAAGATGTGCGGTAATGGCGGATTCCTCTTCCCTCATCGGGCAGACCATCTCGCACTACCGCATCGTCGAGAAACTTGGCGGGGGCGGGATGGGTGTGGTTTACAAAGCAGAAGACACGCGGCTGCACCGGTTCGTCGCATTAAAATTCCTGCCGCCGGACGTCGCACGAGACCCGCACGCGCTGGCCCGCTTTCAACGCGAAGCGCAAGCTGCCTCGGCGCTGAATCATCCCAACATTTGCACCATTCACGATATCGGCGAACAGGACGGACATTCCTTCATCGCCATGGAATTTCTGGAAGGGGTGACGCTGAAGCATCGCATCGATGGGCGCGCGATGCCGCAGGAACTTTTGCTGACGCTGGGAATCGAAATCGCGGACGCGCTGGATGCGGCTCACGCGAAAGGCATCGTTCATCGCGACATCAAGCCTGCCAACATTTTCATCACCAGCCGCGGGATCGCCAAGATTCTGGACTTCGGTTTGGCAAAAGTTTCCGGAAATTCAGAGAGAGGCGGCGAGGCAACCGGGCCGACACAGGATTTGCCGGAGCATCTCACCAGTCCCGGCTCGGCGCTCGGGACCGTGGCGTATATGTCGCCGGAGCAGATCAGCGGTAAGGAACTCGATGCGCGCACCGATTTGTTCTCGTTCGGCGCGGTCCTATACGAGATGGCGACGGGCGCGCTGCCGTTTCGCGGCGACACGTCGGGCCTGATATTCGATGCAATTCTGAATCGCGAGGCGACGCCGGCGGTGCGGCTGAACCCGTCTTTGTCGGCCGATTTGGAGCGCATCATTAATAAGGCGCTGGAAAAGGATCGGGACGTGCGTTACCAGCACGCAGCGGATCTTCGCGCGGACCTGAAGCGGCTGAAACGCGACACGGATTCGGCTCATATTTCCGCTTCTTCGCGCGACGCTGCGCAGCAGCCGACAGCATCCTCAGCGCCAAGCAAGACGTCGCGAACTTACGCGGGCACAGCGGTCGCTGTATTACTTCTGATTGCGCTCGGCTGGGCGGGCTACCACTGGCGCGGCATTTTCCAGCGTGCCGAGAAAAAGCCGCTCACCCAGCGACAACTGACGCACAACCCGCCGGAGAATCGCCTGCTAAATGCAGCCATTTCAGCTGACGGCAAGTATCTTGCCTATGCAGATCCCAAAGGGTTACATCTAACCACGATAGATACCGGAGAGATTCACGACATCGCGCTGCCTGACGAACTGCGAAATGGCCTTTGGTTTGTATCATGGTTCCCGAACGGCGAGAAATTACTGCTCCAGACCGATTCGGACGTTTGGGCGATTTCCGTTTTCGGGGGCGCTCCGCGCAAACTGCGAAGCCGTTCTTGGTCGGCGAGAGTCTCACCCGACGGTTCGTCTATTGCGTTTTCCAGCGGCAGCGAAATATGGGTGACTGGCGCAGACGGAGAAAATCCCAAGAAAATCCTCGCCAGCGAAAAGGAATTGTATTCGGCGCTAGCTTGGTCGCCTGCGGGTGGGCGTATCGCTTATTTGAAATCACAAGGAAAAAGCGAAACTGGCGGCAGCGTTGAAACCGTTTCGCTGGAGGGAGGGCCACCCAGCGTTGTGCTGTCGAATGCCGCGCTGGCGGTGGGCCAAGGCGCTACTCTTCTCTGGGTCCACGGCGGGCGCGTGATGCTTCTCATGGGAGACCCGATTGAGCCGAACGGTACCAGCGCTTCGGAAATCAACGTTGACCCGTGGACCGGAAAGCCGACCGGCGAGTTATCGAAATCAGCGATTTTGGACGGCACTCCCATCAGTGCGAGCGCGGACGGAACCCGGCTCGTTGTGGGCAAGGGCCATGCTCGAGACGACGTGTATGTTGGCGAGCTGAAGGAGAACGGTGCAAGACTTGAGGTCCCCACGCGTTTCACCGTGAGCGAAAGTATCGATTACCCTTCGGCGTGGACGCACGACAGCAAGGGCATATTCTTCGACTCCGATCGCACGGGAAGGCGCCAAATATTCAGGCAACGACTGGATCAGGAGAACGCCGAACCGCTGAGTCAGGGATCCGAGGCTGAAGAGCAAGCGATGATGACCCCGGACGGCGCCTGGATTCTTTGCTGGTCTTCAGTCAATCCAAGCGGAGGGTCGGTTGCTACAACGCACAGTATGATGCGAATACCAACCTCGGGCGGGTCTGCCGAGAAGATTTTGGACGCGGCCGCTGACGACAGTGCCACCGATTTCCGCTGCCCTTCCGGAACTATCGGTTCCTGCGTCTTGAACGGCTGGGAGCAGGGGCAGTTGATCTTCTACTCATTTGATCCGGTCAAAGGAAAAGGAAAGGAACTCGCGCGAACCAAGTTGGCGCGCCCGGGTGACGATCTTGATTGGAGCGTTTCGCCGGACGGGATACGAATCGCCATTGAGACTCCTCAACTTCTAGGCGGTCAGGTTCGCGTCCTTGATACGCGGGGTGGCGCAGAGCGCACCGTGGAGCTTCCGAAGGGATGGGTTATCTGGTCGATGAGCTGGGCAGCAAGTAGTGACGCTCTATTTTTGGGCGCGCAGTCGAAGGAGGGATATTCTCTGGCGCGGCTCGATCTGAACGGAAACTTTCGAGTACTGCTCGATCGAGGAAGGAATCAATGGATTGGCCGCGTTACCGCCGCACCGGACGGCCATTGCCTGGCATTTGCCCAGCAGTCCTTCGAGAACAACGCCTGGCTGCTGGAAAATTTCTGAGCTGCGTCGTTGGCGATGCTCAGTGGGAGGCGGCGGTTTGGCGCAGGAGGACGACGTCGCTGTCGTTGTGAGCGCGAAGCAGGCCGAGGGTTTTGTTGTCGGCGGACCAGTGGAAGTCCGGAATGCGATCGGTTTCAAACTCGGTGACGCGATGGCCGGGTGAGCCGTCCACTGGCGAGACCCACAACGCGAACAAACCCTTGTCGCGAATGTAGTAGCCGATTGTTTTTCCGTCCATGGTGTAACGAATTTCGCCGCCCGCGCGCGGGTCGCGTGGGATTATTTTTACCGGCGCCAGAGTATCGAAATCCAGAATCTTGATGACGATGGGGCCTCCCGTGGTGGGCTGCGTTTGGAAGGCGATATTTTTTCCGTCGGGCGAGATGTTGACGCAGCCGCAAGTGAGCAGCGACTCGGAAAGTTGGGTGGAGGCGCCGCCATCCACCGAGACTTTTTTCGCCAGAAATTTTCCCGCATCGTAGCCGGCGTAAACGAGCCATTTGCCGTCGGGCGAGCACATGGCCGGTTCGTCATCGGTGCCGGTGGTGATCTGCTTGAGGTTTCCGCCGCTGGAGTCCATGCGCCAGATATTTATGGAACTGCTGCCTCCGCGAAACGCGGATGCAAACATGATGTAGCGTCCATGATCGCAGGAGATGGGGCCGAAGGAAGGGAAGTCGTCGTGAAGCAGCGGTGTGCGGTTGCTGCCATCGGCGTTCATGCGGAAAATGCCGTTCTCCTGTTCGACCAGCAAGGTGCCGTCGGGCGCCCAGGCAAACCAATTTGTGGGCGGACGGCTGGCGATGGTGACCGGCTTTCCGGCTTCTTTGCCGTCGTACGGCGCGGTTTGCAGCGTTCCGACGTATTGCGATTGCACTGCTGCGATCGTTTTGCCGTCCGCGGAGAGACTAATGCTCGGATAGGAATTGGTGTCATTCGTGACCGGCCGGTAAACGCCTTGCGGGTAGGAGACGATTCCGATCTGGGTGCGATTGAAATTCGATTCGCGTCCGCTGCCCACCACCAGGATACCGCTTTGGTCCGGCAGCCATTGGGCGATACCCCAATAGCTGTCTGTTTGCTTGAAGACCTGTTTTTCGCCGGTGGAAGAATCGAACATATCGAGCGCAGACAATGCGGCTTGGTTCGCAAGAAGTTCCGTGGCCACGATCAATTTCCCGTCGGGAGACCAGGAAGGCGAGTGCAACCGGGTGTTTTGCTTGGACAGCAGCTTTTCATTCGAGCCATCGGCGTTGGCGATGATCAGGTCGCCTTCGCCTTCGTTGGGCTTCTGGCGGATGAAGACGATGCGGGCGCGGTCCGGCGAGAAGCTGATGTTGCTGTAGATATAGATGTCGTGAATGATGCGCTCCGGGCTGCCGCCCAGCACCGGCGCGCGGTAGAGGCTGGTCACGTCTTTCTCGGCCGTTTCATCCTTGATGAAATAGATCGAATTGCCGTCGGGCGAAAAGCTCAGGCCCCAGTAGCGGTCGTCCGATGGCGGAACGATCTGCGTGTTGCTCTTGGTGGGGACGTTGCGCAGCCACAGGCTTTGCTGGCCGTTCTCGTGCTGCACGTTCAGGATGTAGTTTCCGTCCGGTGAGATGGCCGCGAGCGACGCTTTGCCGGTCTCGGTGACGGGCGTGATTGCGAAACTTTCGAAGGCCGTGGATTTTTTGCGCGAAAGAAATGAATAGACGCCGAAGGCTGCCGCAGCCACGAGCACAAGCACGATTATGGAAGTGATCGCCAATCCCATTTTGTGCTGGCCGGCGACTTGGCGCACGGAGGAGCTAGACGCGGTTTGCACGGACGCTGAAGAACCCGCAGCCACCATTGCGGGCGTAGAGGCCGACGAAAGCGGGAGGATTACGCTGCCGGACGATTGCGCGGCGCTGCTTCCGGAGACGCGTCCGGACGAATCCGTTTCGCGGCGGAGGCGTTTCAGGTCCGCGCGAATTTCGGCGGCGACCTGGTAACGCATCTCGCGGTCTTTCTCCAGCGCCTTCTGCAAAATTTCTTCGAGCTTGGGCGGAATATCCGGATTGATGCGAATGGCCGGGGCCGGCACGCGATTCAGGATGGCTTCAAAGGTGACTCCGGTGGTTTCGCCGCGGAAGGGCATCGCGCCGGTGGCCATTTCGTACAGCACGGTGCCGAAGGAAAAAAGATCGCTGCGCGCGTCGAGTTCCTTGCCGCGAACTTGTTCGGGCGACATGTAGGCGACGGTGCCCACGGCAGTGCCGGGGCTGGTAAACATATCCTGCGAATCGCCTGCGGCGTAGGTCGCAGTTCCTACCGTTTCACCTACGCGTGCGCTGCCCGCGTGCGACGGCAGCAATTTTGCCAGGCCGAAATCGAGAATTTTCGCGTGGCCGCGGCGGGTGACGAAAAGATTGGCGGGCTTGATGTCGCGATGAATGATGCCCTGGGAGTGCGCGGCGTCCAGCGCGTCGGCGATTTCGATGCCGATGTCGAGCAAGCGGTCCATTTCGAGGGGACGGCCGTTCATGGTGTGCTTCAGCGTGGCGCCGTCGAGAAATTCCATGGCGATGAAGGCTTTGCCGTTTTCTTCGCCGATATCGTAGATGGTGCAAATGCTGGGATGGTTCAGCGCGGAGGCGGCTTGCGCTTCTCGCTGAAAACGCCCGAGGGCTTGCTGGTCGCGCGCAACTTCCGCGGGCAAAAATTTCAGCGCCACGAAACGGTGCAGGCGCGTGTCTTCCGCTTTGTAAACCACACCCATGCCGCCGCCACCGAGGCTTTCCACGATGCGGTAATGGGAGATGGTTTGGCCGATCAGGGAGGAGTTGTCAGTCATGCACGCGTGATTTTAGTTTGGAGGAGGGTGCAAGTCAACGGACGGCGGTGGTGCGGCGAGCGTCGCAAGCGCGGGACGCCCCGCCTGCCGTTTGATGGACGACGGTTTTGGCGGCGCGAGAATGCCGGGGGAGGATATACTCGCGGCGTGGGCGCTGCTATTTATCTCGGTACGTCTGCTTTCACGGCTGCGGGGTGGGACACTGCATTTTATCCAGCGGGAATGAAGGCGGCGGATTACCTCAGCTACTACGCCACGAAATTTGGGGCGGTCGAGATTGATTCCACTTTTTATGCCGCGCCTGCGGCTGCCACCGTCACTCGCTGGAGAGATAGAACGCCGGAGGGATTCATCATTGCAGCGAAGGTTCCGCAAGCGATCACGCACGAAAAATGCCTGCTGGAATGCGACGAGGAGTTTGCACAATTCGTCGAAACCATGAGCCTGTTGGGTGACCGGCTGGGGCCGCTGCTGCTTCAGTTCCCGTACTTCAAAGGCGAGGTATTCCAGAGCGGAGTGCAATTCCTGGCGCGGCTGAAGGCATTTTTCAAGAAGCTGCCGAAGGGCAAGAAGTTTGCCATCGAGATACGAAACAAATCGTGGATTAAGCCGCAATTTCTGGACCTGCTTCGGGAGTATAACGTCGCGTTCGTGCTGCAAGACCAATCCTGGATGCCGCGCGCAGCCGAGCTGTTCGAGAAATACGATCCGGTGACGGCGGACTTTACTTACATACGCTGGCTGGGCGATCGCAAGGGAATTGAGATGCTGACGAAGGTTTGGGATAAGACCATCATTGATCGCAGCGGCGAAATGCAGGAGTGGGTGAAATATTGCAGGCAGATCCAGCGCCGCGGAGTGACCATCTACGCGTTTGCGAACAATCATTACGCCGGGCATGGGCCGGGCACGGTGGCGCTGTTCAAGCAACTCTACGGGATTACAGATAGCGTCAGCGCGGCCGTTCCCGCCAGGCAAGCGGATCTTTTCGCCGGGCAGAAAGAAGGAAATGCGGAGTAGGTTCCAGCGCCGAATCTATCGCAAAAAGATGCCAGGTCAAAACCCGCACCCTTCACAATTCGAAGAGTGCGGCACCCGAAAAAGCAGGCGTTCAGCGCGGTTTTTTAAACGGAATTAATTTTTGAAGGCAAAACTGTGAATTTTCGGAGCAGTCCAATCGCGATTACGCCGGCCGATAGTTGAATAATAGTTCCGGGCTCCGGTACCGGCATGACGGGAACGGTAGTCGATGGCGGGGTGCCGGGTGGCGTGCCCGGAGGGCTCATTGAGCCGCCAGAGCCTGAAGCGCCCGTTGTGACGCCGCCGGAAGATGGGCTAATCTCGACCGCGAGTGCAGGGGAATCGACCGGCGGGGCCAGCAACGATTCAAGCGGAAGGGTTTCGGTTGGGATAACGGGCGCCGCAGAATTCACGGGGGTATCGAGCGCTTCCTCTGTCGGTTCGGTAAAAGGCTGACTTGTGTCCGGAATTACGTCGGCAGCGAGATTTCCGCATCTGGTACGGGCCATGAGTACACCGTCGGTAATTACGGTTTCGCCTTTTGCAAGATTCATTCTTCTTTTTGTCCAGTAAATATGGCCGCCAATACGGTAAGAAACATGAAGCAGCCGCGCGCGATCCAATCGAACCACATGCGAATTCGCTATTTGGAAACCGCTGTAGTGGGAGGCAACGACCGGATCGTGCGCCATTGCGTCCTTCAATTCTGCCACGCTGCTGACCCCGCCAGGGATGACCGAATAAGGATAAACAGCGCGAAGCAATTTGTTAGGAGCCGGGCTCAAGAACTCAGGCGATTGAAAATCGGCTATTTGATGGGATTGCTGAATTTTATGATTGCCGAGCAATGGCGACACTACGAGTCCACCGGCGAGGGCGGTGAACAATAACAAGGCTAAGAGGTGTACCGGAATGGGTCGCGTCGATTGTTTCAGTCTTGAAATTGTCATTTTCATAAGGTTGTGAAAGGCGAGAGCGACAAGTTGAGTCGCTCGCACTGAAGAAGAGCACTTGGACGCCCAATGACAAATGATAAGGGCAATCGGAATAGGGGCTGGTGGTCTGCGCAACCTCTACATTCAGCACTAAAGACTCCTCATAAGGGAAAAGTTTAGCCTGCTCCAAATTGGAACATCGCGCAGTCGTCCGTCCTAGTCTGCAGACTGCCCGGGGAGACGCCCTTCGACTGCGCTCAGGGCAAGCCGACGCTACGAAAAGCGTGCCGCGGTTTTAGCGTAAACGGGTCGGCCACCCACGTTAAGAGTGAGGACTTTCTAGCTGGAGCGGTGCTAAGACGGGAATGAGTCGTCGTCGATTTTGGGATCCGCGTCAGGGATTTCGTCGCCTTTCACAATTGAAGTGAGCAAATCGCGCGCGGCGGATGCGTCATCCTCGCGCACTAGGATTTTAAATCCTGCGCCGGACCACGCGAGGTGTTCGCGCATTCGTCCGGCCGTGTCACCCTGGATGATGGCGGGGATGCCGGCTTCTTCGAGCGCACCCTTGGCTAACTCCGCCTCGAAGGGGCTGCCGCACGACTGCACGACAATAAGCTTAGCGTCCTGCATAGTTAGTATTATATGCGCGGACAGCTCAACGCGCCGCAGTTCCGAGTTACAATCCATCCATGGGGGACCGCAATCCACTGGCAGGCATCGTTCCGCGGGTTGTGTAATGGCGCTTAGTCTGGCTCGGAACCGTGCGTCTCCGTTTGAGTCGCTGTGCGCGTGGTAGTATGACGCCTATCGTGGGGAAGGAAGGCGGCGGGGCAGGAGGATAAGGATGTCGGGAACGGAATCCGTGCCGGTGACGCTGGGAGCTTCGCTCCCAAGTTCCGCGTCGGCCGTGCCAGCCACCAAGGTTACTTCGCGGCACTCTGCGCTCGTTCGCGTCACTCACTGGATCGCCACGCTGTGCTTTTTTGCTCTGCTTGTGAGCGGAATTGAAATTGTGGTCTCTCACCCGCGCTTTTATTGGGGCGAAGCGGGGAATGTGTTGACCAAACCGTTGTTCCAACTGCATATCCCTTCCTCCAGATCAAAGGTGCAGACCGGTTACGGCTACGTGCTGCCGGACCAGAACGGCTGGAGCCGGTATCTCCATTTCCAGGCGGCCTGGATTGTGGTACTGACCGGCTTACTGTACGTAATTTCCTTTTTGTTCACCGGGCATTTGCGAAAAGACTTGCTGCCGGGTAAGGGCGATCTTTCGTGGCGGGCGTTTTCGAGCGCAATCGCTAAACATGCGCGCTTCGAGCGGCCGAGCGCGGAGGAAGCCTGGTCATATAACGTGCTGCAGCGGCTCAGCTATTTGTTCGTAATCTTCGTTCTGTTTCCCTTGGTAATCTGGACGGGGTTGGCGATGTCTCCCGGCTTTGTATCCGCGTTTCCGGAGACGGTCACGGTGTTTGGCGGGCAGCAATCCGCGCGCACGATTCACTTCTTTGTTACGCTGGCTCTGGTGCTGTTTCTGGTGGTCCACGTGGTGATGATTTGTGTGGCCGGATTCAGGAGCCGCATGCGGGCGATGATCACGGGCCGGGCCGACGGTAAAAATATGGAGCGCACATGACCGACATTTCACGCCGCAAACTGATCTTGGGCGGACTCGCAACCGCGGCGGGCGTGTCGGCGCTGGGCGTGGCCGCGCGCATCGCGCAAAAGTATGGGTTGGTCCCGCCCGATCACGGCGGTATCTACGGACTCGGCGAAACGCTGACCTACGCTTCGCAACGGCTGCTGACGCGGCACTCGTTAGCCCGTGAGTTTTCTCGCAGCCAGATTTCAAACCCTCCGTTCGCGAACGAAATCGCACCGCTGAATGATGCATACAAACGGCTGCAGGCCGGAGGATTCGCAGATTGGCGGCTCACCGTGGACGGCATGGTGGAGCGGCCCGCTTCGTTTTCGCTTGATCAGCTTAAAAGCTACCCGCGTCGCAGCCAGATTACGCATCTGGCGTGTGAAGAGGGCTGGTCATACATAGCCGAGTGGATCGGCGTGCCACTCTCGCACGTTCTGGATGTCGTGGGAGTCAAGCCGCAAGCAAGATACGTTGCCTACTTCTCGATCGAACCCGACTGGTGGGACAGCGTTGATATGGCCGATGCATTGCATCCACAGACTTTTCTCGCCTATGGAATGAACGGCAATGAACTTCCCGTGGGGAACGGCGGGCCGCTGCGCATGCGTGTTCCGCGCCATCTCGGGTACAAGAGCGTGAAATTCGTCACGCACCTCACGGTCACCGACAGCATGAAAGGCTTCGGCCAGGGTCTAGGCTCCGCGGCTCCGGAAGGCGGCTACTCCTGGTACGCCGGCATCTGACCCGCCTCGGCCACCCGCCAGACGAAGAATTCAAAAGCGCGAAGTCAAAACCCGAACCTTTTCTGCACGAACCGCAGAAAAGATTCGGCACCCCGCGAGCTACAATCGTGCTTTGGCAAACTCTGGTGCCGCGCGGAAAGGTTGGCCGCCCGCCATAGGGTCAAAAGAGCCGGCGAGACGCCGGCGCTACGAAAAGCGGACTTTGGTGTGGCGTGAAAGAGCTGGCCACCCATCTAAGCGTTCAGCGCGGAAGGCTTGGCCGGCCGAGTCTTTTGATCGTTGCTATGGCGACGAATACGGCTCCGAATGCAATACAGATAGAGCCCAGCAGAAATTTCCCCGTGCACACGCACACAATTCCGGCAAAGAAAAACATGATTGCTGCGTACGTAGACATATGTTTCCTGAAAGTCATCTGAAAACCTTACCATGGCTAAATTTCAAAGCGAGCGCAGATAGGCCAGAAAGATGCGGGATTGACGAAGTGTTCGATACCATTGATAATCACGAAGCTCCGGATCTTCTGTGCGTGAATGTGGCGGCTATGGTCCGGCAGAACGCGAATGGCAATCCTCAGAAGAGCCTTCTTTGTAATCGCAATCGTTATCGTAATCGTCACCGGCGCCGCACTGCTTGGCATTCACCTGGTTAGAAGCGGCGTTACCCCCGCGACCGTGGTACGGCTGTGGCCCGGCGATGCGCCCGGGAGCCTGGGGACCGGGGATGCGGATACGCCCACGATTTCGGTTTTCCTCCCGGCACGATGGCACGCGGGCGATGCCGGCATGGTGATTTGTCCAGGAGGCGCGTACCGCATGCTGCAGTCGTCGTACGAAGGCGACGACATCGCGCGATGGCTGAATTCCTTCGGCGTGGCCGGCTTCGTTCTGAAGTATCGCATTGCTCCGCGCTACCGCTATCCGGCGCCGCTCCTCGACGCTCAACGAGCCGTTCGATACGTGCGCTATCACGCCGCGGAGTTCGGCATCCGGCCGGACCGTGTCGGCATCATCGGTTTTTCCGCGGGCGGACATCTGGCCTCCACGGTCATCACGCATTTCCCGAACGATAATCCCGACGCGTCCGATCCGGTGGACCGCGTGTCCAGCCGTCCGGACTTCGCGATTCTGGCCTACCCGATTGTGACTTTTCGAGCTCCGTGGACGCATCAGGAGTCGGTCCACAATCTCCTGGGTCCGAATCCGGATCCCGCGCTCATTGATGAGCTGTCCAACGAACTTCACGTCACCCGCGACACACCCCCGACGTTTTTATTCCACAGCGGGCAGGACACAGCGGTGCCTCCGGAGAATAGCCTGATGTTCTACGAGGCGCTTCGAAAGGCCGGAGTACCCGCCGAACTGCATATCTACGCCGAGGGCCGGCACGGAGTTGGTCTGGCGAACGGCCACGGGAACGCGCCGCGTGTCCCGAGGCTGCTGTCGTGGCCGTTGCTGGCGGAAGAATGGCTGGAAAACCGGTGGACTCCCGAACGCCGCTGGTCATTTTCGCGATTGTTCCGTCTATAAATCCGATCTCGCCGAGAATTTATCTCGTACGTAGGCAATTCCGCTTATGACGCAGATACCCAACGCGCAAAAAACAAATTGCAGCAGCGGACCGCCATCGAGGCGCTTGAGTAGCAGATTCAACGTGATTGCCAACACCACGGTTATCGAGTAAATCAGCAGGGAGTGACGGCCGCCCGTGATCGCAAGGCGGGCGATTCGCGATTCGAGCCATTTTCGGCGGTCCCACGGGATGGCGATGATCAGGATTACCAGACTGAGAAAATGTACGAGCCGGAAGGGCGCAAGGTGGGGCTTGCCGGCGTTAGGAGCAAGCAGGCGCGCGGAAAACGGTATAAGGTGGAAAAGCCAGTGTTGCAACGGACCGATCAGGGTCGCCGATTTCAGCAAGAAAGAAGCCACGACGACCACAATCGCGAGCCATAGGACTGTGCGCGATTTCACTCTCCGCTTCACATCGGGCCAGTACATTTTCGAGGCTGTGCCCAAGACCAAAAGGAACTGCCAGGCCAACGGCTGGTAGTACCACGCTTCGCGCATGACCTGAAGATCGCCCACCCGAAACTGCGCAACGCACCATAGAGCGAACGAGCTCGCTAGAAACCATACCGGCCAGCGGCGCAGCGCAACGACTGCGATCAGCGCCACCGGGGAGAGCACCAGATACAAAGGAAGAAGCGCAAAGTCGTTGGGACTATACAGCAGCAAGAGAGTCCGCACGAGATAGCGCGCGGGTTGCCCCATCCAGAAGTAGAGGGCAGGCTCGTTCAGGCGCAGACCGCGCGACGCGAAAGCTCCGAGGACGGCAAAGCCGGCCGCCATGGTTGCAAGCTGAGCTGCGTAGATTTTTGCTTCCCTCTTGCCTAGCTTGCCGAGTGCGGCGGTGATACCACCGGACTGGAATGCGCGCTCGTACATCCCGGCATTTACGTAACCGGATAGAAACACGAAGATCTCGGCGAAGTCGCTAAAACCGAACTGAGCCAGGGTGAAGTGCGACCATACGTTTGGCTGAAGATGATCGACGAACAGGATCCACAATCCCAGCCCGCGGAAAAAGTCCACGGCCTGGTTACGGTTCCCGCCGCTCCTCACTGCCAGATGTGATGTCGTCTCGTCTTTCATAAACGATGTACTCACCCTGTTCCAGAACGCGCCGATACTCGTTGCCAAGGGTATTGCGAATATGATCGAACGCGGCAGGCTCGCGGCGCGCGGAGTTCTCGGCCCAGGCGCGGTACCAACCCGACGTCACGATAAATCTAGGCTTCAGGTGTGTGTAGAAGCCAAGGCGAACGTCATCGGACAGGGAAGCGCCGAAGCCCAAAACATAGCCGAGTTCCGCGGGCGCGATGACACTGTCCTCCGGTGCGAGATTGGCCTGAATCCAATGAGCGACCGGCAGGAACTCAGTGCGCAAGGGATTTTTTACGAAGTGGTGAAATACGCCCGCGCACTGAATACCGATTGCAATCGTCAACGCGGCGCAGAGCGGCATGCGCATGGAGCGCCGCTGCCAAAATTCGCCGACGGAGATCGCCGCGAGGGCCGCCAGAAAGGGAAGCGAGTACACCAGATAGTGTTGAAACTTCATTCCTTCAAATAGGGCCATGAGTAGAAACACCGTCAAGGCGGAAGACGCCAGAATGCGCACGCCTGGTTCGCTCCTGAGCTTTTTGTTGAGTAGCGCAAAGCAAGCGGCCGAGGCGCAGAGGGCCAGCCACACCGCCGAACCCGCTCCCTTTATGGTGTTCAATTCGCCGAAGCCGAAGGGAAGCAGGTATCGCAGCTTGAGCTCCATCCAGAGCGCACGCCACGGTGCAGTGATCCCGCTGAAGCGCGCGCGTGGAAGGTATTCGCCGGCGAAGCCCGAGACGTTTCCGAAGAACTGCGAGCGGAAATCCGCCGGCGCCTGCGCGATGTACAGACCCCAAAGTCCTGCGCCGATCAAATACGGCATGCACGAAATCGCGGCGTCGGCGAGAGTCAGGCGTGGCTGCGCCGCAGGTCGCAGCGAGTACAGAATCGTCACCACCAGCGCGGCCGCAAACAAAACCCCTGAGGGATGCGTGAAAATCGCGGCAGCAGCAAGCGAATTGCTTGTCACCAGCGCCGCGCGCAACGACCGGCGGCGAATTTGCAGAAACGCAGCAATGGCCGACGCGCCCAGGGCCGCGGCCATCATGTCCATTCGCCCGTTCGCAGCCGCATTCAGGAAATTGCGCTCAAAGCCGATGATGAGACAGGCGATCAGCGCGGCTGAGTACTTTCCCGAGAGCCGCAGGACAATGACGAACCACGACAGCAACGCCAGCACACCGAATAGAACGGACAGCAGACGTTGGCGGAAAAGACTGAACCCCACCACCTTGTACCAGCCGGCCTGCGCCAATAGATCCAACGGCATCATCCAGTAAGTGTGCCGCTCGATTCCCGCCAGCCAAGTCCCTTTCGACGCGAGTACCGTGGTTCCCATATATCCGTGCGTCGCAAGGTTGACTGCCGGGATCGCGCACCAAGCCTCGTTCGACCAAGGCGCGTTGCTGACTGCCAGACTTAGCGCGAGCGCGGTCCAGGCGATGAGAATGGCGGCGAGGGCCACGACGATTGCCCGAGGCATGCTGCTCATGGCCGGTTCCTCAACCGGGAGAACCGGGGACTGCTGCTGGGAATAGACCAGCCGTGTTGATCGCAGCGCGCAACGATTTCGCGAGCGCTGACGATGGGGTTCGGCTGCGTCAAGCGATACAGAATGCAGAGTGTTCGGTCCGGCTCATAACCCGCCAGATCGGCCGGCAGTGTCTCGAAGCGTTCCACCAGCAAAGCAATCTCCTCCGCCATCGTCTTTCCGGGCGGAATGCGAAATTCGAAATCGTGCGGGAGCGCAATTCTGGAAGTGCACAGGCCGCTTCGGATCTTGTTGAACTGGACGCCTTCCAAGGTGATGAACATGAGCAACGGAGCATAGAATGCGATCGCTCGCCAGAACGGTCTCCGGCTGGGCGCCATATTCAGCAGAAGCGCTGCGAATATCCCCAGGCAAACGACCAGCGGAATCGCGCGCCTGACGCCGGTTACATTTCCTGCCACTGCATACATTCCCACCACGCCGGCTGAAACAACGAGCAGCGGCCAGCATCGGGACGGCTGGCGAACACTCATGACGACCAATCCTGCCAGGGCTGCCAGTCCCATTACAATTCCGCCGAGCGCGGCCGCGCCGTCGCTGAAAAAGTAATAACTTCCACCCTGCACGAAGAGTTCCCGAAACAGACCAGCAAGACGGTCCGCAGCGCCCGCGATGAGTGGCCGGCCTCCTCCACCAATCCAAAGACTTTGGATGTTCGTCCACCAGAAAATGGGGAAGGCCAGCACCGCGGCGGCAACGGCGCCTCCGGCAATCACAGCACCCCGCAGCTTCGGCGTTTGTAAGCGCGGCAATTGATGGATAAGAACGGCCGGCAGGAAGGCCAATCCGGAACCATAACAGCCGGCGGCGAGACAAACGGCGACACAGCTTGCGACAATACACAGCGGGCTCTCAAATAGGGCGAGCCATAGCGCAAGGAACCCCAGAGGTGTTTCGAGACCAACGTCCACGCCGAACCATGAGAAACAAATTACACCGGGAAGCAGGCCGATAGAGAGCGCAGCCGCGAACGCCCGCGGTCCCGAAAATGAAAACCGCCGCATGAGATAGAGGTACACCAGCGGAGTCAGCAAGGCCATAATCGCCGCCTTGGCGAAGCGGCCGAAGAATAATGTTGGAACGAAGTGGCCCGCCCACAGAAACAGCACATACGCGTAAAAACCGGTGGCCCACACGTGATGCTGCAGCCGCAAAGAGAGAAAAGTCGGATTGACGAAACCGACGCTGGCCTCCTCTTTCATTAGCAGTCCCTGGCGGTTTGCTGCAAATACCAGCGCGAGAATCAGCAGTAGTTGAATGAAGTACAACAGGGCGGCCGCAACGGATTGCTTTTCCAGGAACGGTGTCCGTGGCGCGAGTAAGGGGCCCTCGGTAGCGCTGGCAGCGATTCCGGACATTGAGATTTCCGACGTTAACACGCTCTTTGCGTGCAGGGGTCGCCTTCAGGCACACGCAGTACTCTTCAAGACAACACGAACGGCTTCTAAACACCCGGCGACATGGCGCTACAGGAGTACATCTGAACCGTGTGATTGCCGTGAGCCAAGCGGCTCACGATCGGCTTGCACGGTATTTATATACAGTCCATCGCGGAGGTTCCATTGTGTTGCATGGCCCCGTACGTGTCATTGTCCGCGAGGTCTGAGCGGAGTTTCTATATCAGCCTGGTGCTCGCCGAGGGTGGAGTCTTCGGATATGATGGCGGACCGTGACACTGAAGACGGAATCCGAGGCGGGGGCGCGCAGGCGGGCGGTGCGCGACATTTTGATTTACGGGGTGTGCGGCGGGTTGTTGATTGCGGCGCTGAAGCTGACAGAGTATCGCTTTCTGGTGGTCGAGCATTCGGTGGAGATTTACGGCGGGTTGATCGCCGCGCTGTTTGCGGGGCTGGGGATTTGGCTGGGGCTGACGCTGACGCGGAAGAAGCCGGAGGTGATCATCAAGGAAGTTGAGGTGCCGGCCGGCGGGCCGTTCGTGGTGGACCAGGCGCGAGTGAGCAAACTCGCCATCACGCCGCGCGAACTGGAGATTCTGGGGCTGATCGCCGGGGGGTTGAGCAACCGGGAGATTGCCGCGCGGTTGTTCGTCAGCGAGAACACGGTGAAGACACACTCCAGCCGCGTTTTCGATAAACTTGGCGCGAAGCGCAGGACGCAAGCGGTGCAATTGGGCAAGGAATTCGGCTTGATACCGTGAATGGGGCGAGCCCAAGTCCGCGGCGCTACATTGTAGGCTGAAAACTCTAGGGGCAAAGTCAAAAGAGCCGGCGGGACGCCGGCGCTACGAAAAGCAAAGTCTCGGCCACCCGCCAAAACTCGCAAACGATAAACGTTCACTTCGGTGGTAGAGTCGGCCAACTGCTCGCTCCGGGGACGGCCTGCCCCGGCAGGCAGGCCCGTCCCGGCGGGCAAGCTCTTGAAAGCGGAAAGCTCACTCCAAAGCATGATTTGTGACCTTGCGGGCCAAAATCACCCGAAAGGATGACGACAATATCGCGGGAGGCGGCTAGATTGCGCCAGTCGTCAATCTTCAAATATCGGAGGATACGAAAGTGAAAAAGACGGTCATTACGTTCGGGTTGATTTCCGGTGTTATTTCGTCGGCGCTGATGGTTTGCTTCATTCCGTTCTACCACCAGATTGGGAACAACCGGGCTTTGATTCTTGGGTATACGTCCATTGTGTTGTCGTTCCTGCTGGTGTATTTCGGCATTCGGTCGTATCGGGATAACGTGGCGGATGGCCAAGTCAGCTTTGCGAAGGCATTTGGCGTGGGGATCTGCATCACGCTGATATCGTGCGTGTTCTACGTGGCGACGTGGGAAGTTTTGGAGCGCACGGTTTTTCCGGACTTTATGGATCAGTATGCAGCGACCATAATTGCCAAGACGCAGGCGTCGGGCGCGAGCGCGCAAGTGGTGCAGGCGAAAATCGATGAGATGCAGCGGATGAAAGTGATGTACGCGAATCCGTTTTACAATGTGCTGTACACCTTTATCGAGCCGTTCCCGGTGGGATTGGTGATCACGTTGATTTCCGCAGCGGTTCTGAGGAGAAAGACGCGGCCGGAATCGGCGCAGACTGCCGCGATGGCGTGACGCACAGCCAATCCCGGCGCTGTGATGCTTGAAGTATTCATGAATCAGAAAAGTCTGTGCGATTGGGACGATTATAAACTGAAGCTCTGCATTCCTATTAACGGATAAAAATTTACTTAAGAGAGAGGAGAAAAATGGCAAAAGTCACTGGAATTGGCGGCGTATTCATTAAAGCGAAAACGGACGAGAAAGCGCTCGGCGAATGGTACAAGAAGAATCTCGGCATCAAGCTGGAGGACTGGGGAGGCTGCGCCCTGGAGTGGACCGAGGACAAAGCAGAGGATAAGGGTGCTACGGCATGGGTTGTCGCAGAGCCGGGGACGAAATGGTTCAGCCCGAGTGAATCGAGTTTCATGATCAACTATCGAATCGACAATATGGACGAAATGATCGCGCAACTAAAGAAGGGCGGCGTTGCGATCCAGAAGGGCCCCGAATACCACGAGAACGGGAGTTTTGCCTGGGTAATAGACCCCGAAGGAAACAAAGTCGAATTGTGGGAACCGAAGCTCTGGGACGAAAAAAACAAGAGGCCCTAGGTAAGGGCAGTGGGTCAGTTTGAATTCCAAAGGACCTCAGAAAGTAACCCGCTATGTGGCGGGGGAGACTGAGCGGATTTGAAGGGCGGCATCGCTGAGGCCGAAAAGCTATCCGCTAATCGCACTAAAACAATAGCCTTAGAAGCTACAAAAGCATGCTGGAAGAAGTAACTCACGCTCTTTGTTCCGCTTTTTTTCTCTTGACATGTTATATTCCCTATATGTAATATAACATGCATGGTATATGAGATAGAGCGAACCGACGAATTCACCGAATGGTGGGAGGGTCTTAGCCAAAAAGAACAGATAGAAGTCGCTAAGATCGTCGGTTTACTTGTGGAAAAAGGCCCAGATTTGAAAAGGCCCTATGCGGGTAAAATCGAAGGCTCGAAGAAGATTCCCAATCTGAAGGAACTGATTATTCAATTTGCGGGAGACCCTTATCGAGTGTTCTTCATGTTCGATGAGCGTAGAGTCGGCATTCTTTTGCTTGGTGCAAAAAAGTCCGGCGGCAAAAAGGCCGAAGCCGCATGGTACAAGGCAAGAATCGTCGAAGTTGAACCAATTTACGAACAGTATGTCGCAGAACTTAAAAAAGAGGGGTTGATATAAAACATGACTGGACACAGATCATTTTCCGAACTAGTTGTAAAAATGCCTCGCAAAGCGCAAGAGGAAATTAAGCGCGGAACAGCTAAGATTCTTGCCGAAATGGAGCTAGCTGAGTTACGCGAAGCGTTAGAGATTCGACAGACAGACCTTGCCCAAAAGCTTAAAACCACACAGGCTGCGGTCTCGCGCCTTGAACGCCGAGGCAATGTGACTATCGGAAGCCTGAAAGACTACATTGAGGCACTTGGAGGAAGGCTTGAACTGAATGCTGTTCTTCCCGGTCACACTGTAAAGATCACCCATGCGTTCAAAGAAAACGCCGATGTCACTCATCCCAAAGGAAAGAGTTCAAGCTCGATTCAACGCAAGAGAAAAGTATCTCAAGCACGCATCGCTCGTCGGGTATACGCATAAAAGTACTTGCTCGTCTCGGTCCCTGAAATGAGGACACCATACCGGGGAAAATGTAGTTAGAACTGCCGAATGCCGCCTTCATAAGAATCGGAGTAACTTTAGCCACACCAAATTCTTCTAATTGACGACGCACATCCTCTATACATCTTGACTAGCGGGCAGATTTCAAACTGACCCACTACCTAGGTAAGAGAGCCGGCGAGACGCCGGCGCTACGAAAATCGGACAATGGCCGTTCGAAGGGTGTTGCGAACTTTGAGAGTTGAGAGTCCGGCGTGGGATGCGGGAAGCTGCGCCGTCGGATGCTCCGATCCGATTGGTCTTCAGCGCTCACCGGGCTTGCGGCGGAACGAAAGGATTATTAGCTAATTGGGACCCTGGTGGGCCGAAGGCGGGGTGAGACCCTTGATTCTGGATATAGTCAGATGAGGAGATTCTTATCATGCTACGCCCGCGTCGAGGTGCCCAGGGAATTTTGCCGCTCTATTTTCAGGGCTTGCTGCGCATCCTCAAGCGTTTTGTATCGCCTGGCGCTGCAGCGTTAGGGTCCGCCGAGCGCGGCGATAGCAATCGCGCGCAGGACCATTCCGCATTGGAACATCGAGGCAGCGTTCGTGTGGCGAGCGGTGTGGCTGCCATCATCGCTCTGCTAAGTATGTGGGCGTGCAACGGTGGATTTGAAGGCGCCAGGCCACAGCCTCCTCTGATCATCACGAATCCGGCCAGTCTGACGGTGGAAGTGGGGCAGACCGCAACGTTTAGCGTGACGGCGACGGGCGCGGGAACACTGACCTATCAGTGGTACAAGAATGGAGTGGCGATCAGCGGCGCCACGTCAAGCAGCTACACCACGCCGCCCGCCGTGTTGGGCGATAGCGGTTCGGTTTTCACCGTGACCGTTTCAAACGCAATCGGAACGGTAACAAGTTTAGGCGCGACGCTGACTGTGCAGGTCCCGCTAGCCAGAAGCCTGGTTCCGAGTTCGGCAACGCCGCCTTATAACTCGTCCGTAACGCTGGTTCCCACGTTCTCGGGCGGAACGGGTGTTATCGGCTCGATGGGTGTTGGGAGTTCGGATATTACGGCGTCGGCCGTGAGCGGCGGGTCTTATCCGACTCCACTTTTGACTTCCGCAAAAACCTACACGCTGACGGTTAGGGATTCCAAAGGGAACGTTGCTTCCACCACATGTTTGGTCACCCCAACGATGGTGACGATTACTCCGATTGTGCCGGCGAATCAGACTTTCGCGCCGGGACTAATTACTTTTACTGCTACGGCAAGCGGCGGCCTGACGAACAACTTAGTCTGGAGCGCGAGCGTGGGGACCTTCAGCGGAAACGTATGGACTTCCCCTACCGTTGTGGGCACCTACACCATCACGGCCACGAGCGTGGACGAACCAGCAGTGTTCGTCACAACCACGGCTTCGATCAGCGCTCCGGTGATTGTGACTCAACCGGCTAGCCAGCACGTTTGCACCGGGTCGAGCATCGTGCTCAGTGTGACGGCTACGTACGCGGCCAGCTATCAATGGAGCCTGAATAGCGTGCCGATTACGGGAGCCACGAGCGCGACCTACACCATTCCGTCGGCCGCCGCGGGCAATGCGGGAAATTACAGCGTCACGGTGACGAATGGAGCGGGAAGCGTGACTTCGAATTTTGCGGTGGTGGCGGTGGGATCGACGATCACGTCGAACCCCGCGAATCTTACGGTACTTCCCACGCAGACGGCTATGTTTGCGGTAGCGGCGCAAGGGCTGCCCCCGTTCACGTATCAGTGGTATCTAATCGCTTCAGGCGCGACGAGCGGAACGGCGATCACCGGCGCAACATCCAGCACGTACATCACGCCGGCGGTGGACACGACTTACAACGGCGATCAGTACTACGCGACGGTCACGGATTCCTGCGCGGGTGCTCCGCTTACCAGCACTGCGGCGACGCTGACTGTGGTGGCGGGAAATGCTGCGCCGACGATCGTTACTCAGCCTGTTGGTGAAAGCGTTCCGCCAGGAGACACGACAACGTTTACGGTGGTGGCTTCCGGCACGCCTGCGCTTGCGTATCAGTGGTACGTGATTCCCGCCGGACAAACGACGGGAGTTTTGGTATCGGGAGCCACTGCCGCCAGCTACACGGTGCCGGGCGCGGATACCGCGGTCAGCAACGATCAGGATCAGTACTACGTGGTGGTAACCAACAATTACGGGCAGGCAGTTTCCCAGCCCGCGCCGCTTGCGGTTGGCGATGGGATTCTGATCACCCAACAACCTGTCACTCAATACGTCATCGTGGGCGCATCCGCGACGTTTCAAGTGACGGCGGTTTCCGATCTTCCGTTGACCTATCAATGGTTCGAAGCCGCGCCGGGAAGTTCGTCATTCACTGCGATTCCTGGAGCGACCGGCTCGACGTTCACACAGAGTGACGCGACTCTCGCAGAGTCCGGTTCCGTTTTTTATGTGGTGGTGAGCAACGGAAGCACCACGTCCGTGGTCAGCGTCTCGGCAGGTCTTTTTGTAGGACCTTTGTCGGTCCCGGGGAATCTCTGCGATACGAATTGGTCGCCGCTAGGCGATACAACGCCCGGCGGACCGGCATGCAGTTTCCAATTGACGCCCGCGGCAACCGATCAGTTGGGCGAAATTGTGTGGCCTGACCTGATCTCCACCGGCGACATTCAACTCAGCTTCACCATGACGCTCAGCAACCCGAGTCCTACTCCGGCCGATGGTTTTACGTTGGTCTTTGGCGATCCTTCGACTGGAGCAACGACTACGAGCTTAGGGACACAGGGCATGGGACTGGGCGCGAGCGGAATTCCAGGGAGCTTATTCGGCTTTGACACCTATCACAACGCGGGCGACCCAATGGTTCCTTACGTAGGCGTGGGAAGAAGCGACGCGGGACTTTTCGAGAACCCGTGGTTCAACGTCAACACCAGCATTCCGACGCTGGTCGCGGTTAGCCAGTCAATTTCACACGACTACACCATAACAATTATTCAGGGGCAGATGACCGTGACGCTGGACGGAGTGCAGGTGATGTCCGGGAGTGTGGCGCTTCCAGCCGTGGCTTACATGTATTTCACCGCGTCCACCGGGGGATCTTTCGAGCAAGCGGTGATCAGCAACGTGACATGCAGCATTTCCGTGCCGTCCAATTAATGAAGCGGGCTTGAGGAGAATTGCGAATGCGATCGTTTGTGCTGGCAATTATTTTATTATTCGCAGGGGCAAGCGCGGCCGTGGCCCAGGAGTCGTATCGCGGAGACGCTGCGGCGACTTACGAATGGGTGCACGCGAATGCTGGTCCCGGGCAGTGCGGCTGTTTTGGTTTGAACGGCGGCGGAATTTCGGGCTCGTGGAATTTTCACGGACCGTGGTCCGCGGTGGTGGATATCAGCGCCGGGTACGCAGGCAGCGCGCCGACGGCGGGAAGCTCGTTGACCTTAACCTCGTATATGGCCGGGGCGCGTTACAAAATTCGGCAACCCTGGCTGGAGGGGAAACGTAAACCAGAGCCCTTTGCCCAAGTGCTGCTGGGTGGCGCTCACGCCGGAGGCGGTGTGGCTGGAGTAGGCGAGGGCTTTTCGTTTGCTGCTCGCATCGGCGGGGGCATTGATGTGCCGTTGAATTCGCGGTTCGCGGTGCGAGTGATTCAGATCGATTATTATCTGACCAACTTTACAAACTCCACGAACGACCACCAAAACAATTTGTTGGTGGGCGCCGGCTTTGTGTTTCATTGGTCCCGGTAAGAATAATCGTGATGCCCTAAAGTCTCAGCCGAGTCGTTCAGCTTCTCCCTAGCTGAGCGGGGCGTTTGAAATAGCAGAGAAACGTTTCACGTCCTCCTCAGGGCAAGTTTCCGATTACTCCCGTTTCACCGACGACTGGAAGGCGGCACGATACCGTTCATTCGCAGATATTCCACCATCTGGCCGTAGTGGTTGCTGGAGTGAGCCACCACGTCGACGGCGAGTTGAAGGCGGTTCTTCTGACCGATACTTGGAGAAGTGGCCAGGGGTTCCAGCATGTTTCCTTCATTAATGGAAGCGATAGCTCGATGCAGCACTGCGAAGGAGCCTTTGACATATTCCATAATCTGGGGCTTTGATTGCACGGTGTCGGGACCAGTCTCGGACATCTGGTCGGGAGTGGGAGTTTCGTTGAGGATATATGCGGCCATGCGGTAATTGTTGGCGGCCAAGTGTTTGACCTGCTGGGCGAAAGTGCGGACGCCTGTAAACTGGCCTGCGGTTGGCGCAAAAGAATATTTTTCCGCGGGCATGGCATCGGCGGCCGGTACGACCAGATTTTCCGTGTTGGTAATCCAGAAGTCGAGCGCTTGGCTGACGGTGTGAATCGGCGCCGGCTCGCTGTGTTGCGCGCGCGCCGCGCCGCTGCCGGCCAGCAGGAGCGGAAGAACTAAAAGACAACGGAACGATTTCGTATTCATATACGGTCTCCTTGGAGTGCCAGCTTCCGTGACACGGCCGGCCATCCCTTAAACCGTACAACTTCAAGTCAGCTTTAAGTCAAGCGCTGTTTTTGCCATCCGAAATCGCGCTGGTCGTGAAAAACAGCGTGCTCTAGAATGTTGCCATGTCTCAATTGTCCATTTCTGAAGTGGCACACCAGGTTGGACTTCGGGCGTCCGCAATTCGCTATTACGAGCAAATCGGGCTGCTCCCCGCCGCACTGCGAGTGACTGGGCGGAGACGTTACGGCGCGTCCGTGTTCCACCGGCTTGCAATCATTCAACGCGCGCGACAGCTCGGTTTTACGTTAGACGAAATCCGGCAGTTATTCTTCGGCTTCGGGCATGCCACGCGGGCTTCGGAGCGTTGGCGGAAGCTGTCCCGACGAAAGCTCGCGGAACTCGACGATTTGACGGGCGGGATAAAGACGGTCCGGCGCCTATTGAAAAAGATGATGCGAGATTGCCGCTGCCAAGCGCTGGATCAATGCGGCAAGGGAATATTTCGGAGCGGACGGGGAGAGGTTCTATTGAGGGCCTTGCCTGCGAACCGCCGGCATCGCGTGTGATTTTGCCAGCTTGATCGCTCGCCCGGAGGATTTTGGTCAGAGCGTCGGGGAGTTATTTCCCAGCATGGCTTGGCGCACGATCTTGATTGGCGGGAAACCTTGCTTCATGAAATTGTTGTGAAATTGTTCGAGTGAAAAGGCCGCGCCTTCCTTCTTCATTACGTCTTCGCGAAGCTTTAATATTTCGAGCTTGCCGAGCGTGTAGTAAAGATAGGTCGGATCGCCCGTGCCGCGTTTCGTTTCCACCAGCCCTACTTGCTTCGACTGAAATCCTTCCTTCACGAAGAATTCGGCGGCCTGATCGAACGTCATCTTGCCGCGGTGCATTTCAATTCCCACGATGAAGCGCGCGTTGCGGAGAAGCGCGTCCTGCAGTTGCCCCAGGCGGATGAACTTCGCCTCGAGCGCATCTTTCGCGCCCGTGCCGGGCTGGCCGTATCCTTCGTCGAGCATCATCTGTTCGCAGTAGTGCGCCCAACCTTCCGCGTTCGTGGTGGCGCCGAGCAGCATGCGGACTTTGGTGGGCGCGCGATCCACCCAAAGAAACTGAATGTAGTGGCCCGGGTAGGCTTCGTGCGTGGACGTGCTCACGATCGTTCCTATGTTGAAGCTGGCCATGCGCCCCTCGATTTCTTCGGGCGTGTCGTGAGGGCCCGGCAGAGTGACGTTGAAATAGGCTTCCTTGGCGACTTTTTCGAATGGGCCGGGAGTATCCATGGACGCAAAAGTGGTGGCGCGCATGAACGGCGGAGTTTCCTGGAGTATCGGCCGCACATCGGAGGGAATGGTGATGATGTGTTTGGTCTGAATAAAAGCGATCAGCCCGTCGAAGGTGTCGCGAAAACTCTGCAGCAGTTTGTCCGGCGCAGGATGCATAGCGGCGAGTTCGGCCAGCACGTCGGCCGGCGCTTTATCGGGCTCCAGCTCTTTGGCGACGCGATTGAATTCCGGTTGGTTCTTGCGCAGGTTGGCCCAGCCGATTTCGAGCAGGCGGTCGAGCGGCGTGTCAACCATTTCGTCGTAGAGCAATTTTTTCGAGAAGGTGTCCGCGCCGATGCGGAAGTCTCCATTTGAACGCGACAGCAAATCTGATTTGAGCCAATCCGCATAGCTCTGCAAGCCCGCGATGACCGCGGCATTCGATTTCGCGAATTCGGCTTTTAACGCGGGATCAGTGGCGCCGGCGAAGGCTGCCGGAACGTCGTTCTGAAAAAAGCTGATAATGCCGGGAAGCTGTTCGAGCGCGATCTCGGTGTAAATCCGCGGCGGGTTCTTCAAATTCGCGCGCGCGGCGGCAAATACCGCGGGCATCTTTTCCTCGCGCGAGACGACGGAGCGCAGCCGATCGTCGGGTGAAGCGAATTTGCGAATCATAATCACGTACACGCTGTTGCTAATCCCGCCCGAATAGGTATCGGGATTCTTTTCCCACGGGCGAATCGTTTCAAGTGTCAGGAGCGCGCCGCGGATATTCGAGAGCACCAGTTCGCGGTCCGCCGCGAGTGCTTCGCCCAGGCCTGCCGGGTCCACGGCTTCCACGCGTTTTTCGAAGGCATGCAACGCGGCGATTTCGGTATCCACCCCGGCGCGCGAATAGTCCTCCAGCAGCGGATCGTATTGATGCAGCCCGGCGCTGGTGCCGGCGCTGGGAGCGAACTTGAAATAAATCTGGTCGAAATATTCATCGGCGAGCTTGTCCCAGACGGCTTGCTTTTCGCTGGCGTCGGAGTTCGGCGCCAGGCGCGCGCGCATCGAGTTTGGAGACGCAATTACGGCCAGGACGGCCATCAGGGTCAGAAACACTCGAATGAATTTGTGCACGCGGACCTCTTTTTGAATTGAAATTATGACGTTAAGACCGCATCCGATACCTGCGCGACGAAAGTTCCTTCCCGCTGAGACACGGAAGTATCCTGGACTGCGGCGTCAAATATTACTCCTTCGGGCGCGCTGAGATGAGGTCTTTTTGACATTAGGCATTTGCAAATTGGCAGTTCGCGTCTTCGTCCAGTGAGTCGGTTGCGTGTTAGTCTTGAAACCTGACTCCATGAAAGACTTCCTCTCTTTGATCATGCACCACGGATACCTGGTCATCTGCCTGGTTGTGTTCGCGGAAGCTATCGGAGTGCCGGTGCCGGGCGCGCTGGCTCTTGTTGCGGGCGGAGCGGCCGCGGCTACGGGTGCGCTGTACGGTCCGGCGGCGGCTTTGTTTGCCGTGATCGCGATGCTGATGGCCGACTCGTTGCTTTACTTTCTCGGAAGCTATACGGGATGGAGCATCTTGAAATTTCTGTGCCGGATTTCAGCCGACCCGGAAACATGCGTCCTGCGCGCGGCGGAATCGTTCTATAAGCGCGGCCGACCGACGTTGCTGGTGGGCAAATTCATTCCCGGCGTGAGTACGCTGGCTGCGCCGCTGGCTGGAAGCATGAAAATGCCGTTTCCTCAATTTTTGGGACTGGATTTTCTTGGCGCCAGTCTCTACGCGCTGGCGTATGGTGCGGTCGGATTTATCTTTCGCGACTTTGTGGCGAAGATCGTCAGCGGATTTCGCGCGGCCGGACATGCCGTCGAGACTGTAATCATCATTGCCGTGATTGCGTACATCGTCCATCGCTTTTCGTTGTACTGGAAGCGCCGCGTGGATCGCGTCGTGCCGCGGGTACAGGTAGCGGATTTGGCGGCGAAGTTGAAAGCGGAAGGTCTAACAAAGATACTACTGGGAGATGTGCGCAGCCACGGTTACTACAGTGCGGGTGCCGTGCGCATTCCGGGCTCGATTCGAATTGAGCCTAACAACCTCAGTGCGGAAATAAAACAATTTCCCCGAAACAAGGATATGTACCTGTACTGTACTTGTCGAAGCGAAGCGACCAGCGCAAGCGTGGCGTATCTGTTGCGCCAGGACGGATTTAACGCGTTTGTGATCGTTGGCGGCCTGACTGCGTGGCTCAGGGCGGGAAACCCGAGCGAGAAAGTGCCGCAGACCGACGTGGTGCACCTCCCGACTTTCAGCAGGTAGGGGCTGCACACCGCGAGAATTCAGCGAACAAATTAGTTACTGATATCTGGATCTCTTCCGGGCTATTCCTTCACGTGCGCCAACGGAATCTGCGAAAACAATTGCAGATCGACGATCATGTTCAGCCGCCGATCTAACTGAAAAAACGTCGCTGCCTTCTTTCCCGGCAATACCTGGCTCACCACCGGCACGTACTTCAAGCGCAGCGCCTGCGCTTCGCCGTCCGCCTCCAGCCAGTGCCGCACATAAATCATGGCATCTTCGTCTGTCATTGTTGACCACATCTCCGCGTACTGCTTCAACAGCGCGTACTTCTGATTGTTTACTTCCGACAAGTCCTTCACGTAATGGTTGTAGACTGGCCAGAACTTCTGCGCCTCGGCATCCGACAGCGACATATTCTGCCCAATCACTTGCATTTTCATTGCGCGTAGATCTTTCCGCAGCAAAGTAATGTCCTCGTCCGTCACCGTCGGGGTGATGACCTTCTGCACGGTAACTTGCTGCTGCTGCGCCGCAGTTCCCAGCGTCTTCGCCCCCGCCGCAGAGATGCCCCAACCCAACGCCGTCGCGACCACCATGCCCGCAAGAAACGCCGCAGCCAATCCCACCGCTCCCGTTATTTTGAACTTCATAATCTTTCTCCTTAGCTCCGTTCTCTTGCCGCAAAGAACCGCCGAAAACAGCAAGTCCGAGCGCATGTTAATACAATTGGCCGCCAATCGGTGGCGCGACCTGATCCGCGGAGGATAGGTCGAGAACCAGGGCCAAAACGCTGCCTCAGGGGTTAAAACCCCTTCGTTTGCGCAGACGTTGCGGCACGGCTAAAGCCGTGCCCTGACGAACCGGACGTTGCGGCACGGCTGAAGCCGTGCCCTGACGAACCGGACGTTGCGGCGAGGTTACCCTTCGCTGACTCAGGGTAAAAAGCCGTGCCCTGACGAACGAAACGTTGCGACACCGTTGAAGCCGTGCCCTGACGAATCTGACCTTGCCGCATGGCTACCCTTCGCGTGATCGAACCGCCATTAAGGCAATCCGGCGTGAGGGACTGCGACCTTCGTCATTAAAATTGCGGCTTGATGGTTCGCGGACGCTTGGGCCTCATGGAACGTGGGCGCGACGCAGGCGAATAGCGTGCGCCCATCGTCGCCGCCTAGCATGCACGCGAACGCGCCTAATGCATTGGTCTTGAGTTCTTCAACGATGGGGCCGCCCTCGGCCACGCGGACCAGCCGCCTGTGCGCGGCATCGGCCACCCACACATGACCTTCCGCATCGAGACAAATCCCATCCGGCACGACGGCCGTTTGTCCTAGCGTTTGGGCGACTTTGGTCGTTGCTGGAAGATCGCCTAAGGCAGCCCAAATCCGGCGATTGCTCAACGAATCTGCGGAGACGTTGAAGGCAGTGAGCCGATTCATGGTTGTCTCGGCGACGATCAGCGTGCGGCCGTCGCCGGTAAGCACCATGCCGTTGGGAAAGCCGAGTTCGTCGGCCACCACTCTTGCCGCGCCATCGGGTTCGACGCAGATGAGCACGGTGGTACGGGCCGGCGCGCCGGCCATTAGATCGAATCCGAAGTTGCCAACCCATGCGCGGCCATCGCGATCCACCAGCATGTCGTTCAAATACCCGGGGGCCAGAGCGGACACATCGGCATGGGTAACAAGCGAACCGTCAGTCTCGCGCCGGAGAATTTTGCGGTCGCGCATGGACACGATCAGCAGGCGGCCGTCGGGCAGAAATCCAAGGCCGGAAGGTTGCTGCGGTACGTGCGCGATTGTCTCCGCCGTGCCGTCCATCGCGAAGGCGAAAACGCGGTGGGTGTAGAAATCGGAAGTGTACAACCGCCCGTCGCGCCAGCGTGGGCACTCGGTGAAAGACAAGCCGCTGACGAACGTCGTGAATTCAGGCATATTCCCGGCGCGTCCTGGTACTTCGCCTCGTACTTCGCGATGGGCCGGCCCGTGTCCGGCTACTCCAGGAGCGATACGACGCCGGTGCCGAGGTCATAATATCCGGCCACGACCTTCAGCTTATTTTCTTTAACCAAACCGGAAATGACTGTCGATGATTGGCGCAGAATGGCCGCTTGAATCTTGGCATTTGCTTTGGACGCTGCCTCCAGGTTAGGGCCGGCCTGATCAACTGCGGGCTGGATGTAGGAAAAAAGCGCGCTGATCTGCCCGGGAACTTCCTTGGCCGCAATGGTGGCCTTGACTGCGCCGCAACCGCTATGCCCCAGCACCAGGATTACTTTTGTCCCCAGCACGGCCGCGCCATATTCCAGGCTCGCAATGATTTCCGTAGCGGCGAAATTTCCGGCCACGCGCGTGACAAAAATATGGCCGATGGTCTGATCGAAAAGCAGCTCAACCGGAACGCGGGAATCGGCGCAAGACAACACCGCCGCGAACGGTTCCTGCTTATCAACCGTTTTCTGTTTCAACATAGCAAGGTCATGCTCGAAGGAAGTCAAATTTCCAGTCGAGAACCGGCGGTTGCCATCCATTAATTCCTGCAATGCGGCATCGGGCGTGAGGGCGCTTTGTGCCATTACCCGGCGCGGCGCTGCGAACTCGATTCCCGTCGCGGTCACCAATCCCGCCACCGCTCCTCCTACCGTCATTTTGAAAAAACTTCTTCGGCTGGACCCTTGGTTCGACGCTTCGGGTTGCTGGCCACTGTCGGATGAAGGTTCCAGAACTGATGTGCTGTCCTCACGTTGAAGATCGTCGCTTGCTGTGTCGAATGAAAACTTCATTTTCGAAAGCCTCCTGTTGAAATTACCGGCGTAGGTACGCTGCAATATACTCCGCGCATGTACACGCCGCAATCGGCATAAATCTCGCCAATAAACGCGAGAGCCGAACATAAGGGTCCGGCTTCGGTGTTTGGGTTCTCAGCCTGAGGATTCCTCAGCGCCGGGAACGGATACGTCGTACGCGTTGAGAATGACTGAGGTGAGGCAATAGCCTGCGATGAGGTGGACGAGCTCGGCGGTGCCCTGTTCGCCGAAAGCGCTCAGCGCGGCTTGGTAGGTGGCTTCAGGAAGTTGACCTCCGCGAACGAGCTTGGACGCGACATCATAGGCGATGCTCTCTTCGCGGGTAAGATCGACAGGACGTTCGCCTGCTACGATGGTTGCTATCTTGGCGTCCGAAAGGCCGGATCGCGCGGCAATATGTTCGTGAGCGTAGAGTTCGTACCGCGAACTGTAACGCGCTCCGACGACAAGGATGGCCACTTCGTGAGCAGGTTTCGGCAGCGTGGAATGCTCCATCAGCGCGGTAATGTAATCCCAATTAGCGGTCCCAAATTGCGGGAAGTGCAGCATGGCGTTGAAGGGCCCGATGAGTGCGCCGTCCGCGCGCTTTGAGATGAAGCCTTTGAGATGAGCTTCAATCCCGGCCTGGATGCGGTCGAATAGAGGGCGTTGCTCGGCGGAAAGATTTTTAGGTGGTATAGGATCTAAACGCATTCGAGTTCTCCACAATTCGTAAAAGTTGCCATCGTTAACTGGAATTTCTTTTTTGACTTCAAAAACATCACACAGTTTCAGGAGGCAGGAGCGAATTCGCGGCGGTAGCCCGCGTCTTCACGCTTGAGCTTCGCGAGCAGGCGCTCGTAGCGTTGTTTGCCTTTTAGAGGCTGCAGAAATTTGTCGTCGCGGAACAATTCATAATTGGGCAAGCCGAAACCGCCGGCCTTTTCGAGCAATTCGATGGCTGGCGCCGGCTTCCCAAGAACAGCCAGCGCCGCGGCGGCTGTATGCCACATGTGGTGCGTATGCAGGAACGGCTTGGTCTTGCTGTGCAGCGCGACGTGGACGAAATGCGCCGCTTTGGTCCGCTCGCCCCGCAGAGCCCACAAGAGCGCCTCGCACGAGTGAAGCCACGGGTCATCCGGCAGCACATTTTGCGCCGACTGAATTCTCGACTCGGCGTCGTTCAGCTTCCCGGAGTAAATAAAAACCGTGGGTTGAAATACGTTGGCCCAGATGTTGACCGGATCGTGGCGAAGAGCGCGCTGGAGACATTCCTCGGCCTCGTCGAAGTTCCACATGCTCAGGGCGGTGTGGCCGAGGAAGACGTTCGTGAACGCGTCGTCGGGCCGGGCGGCGAGAGCGATGAGCAGGCCTTCTCTGGCTTCTTTCAACATGCCTATGTGATTGAAAATCAAAGACTGCCAAATGCGCGCGGGATGGCAACCCGGGTTAAAGCGGAGGGCCGTGGCGAGAGCACGCAAAGCCGGGCCATTTTGAAATTTCTTTGTCGGAGACCAGAGAACGCGGCCTTTCGCGCAGTGAGCCTCCGCATTATGGGGATCCAGCGCGATGGCTTTGCGCATGGCTATTTCGGCGTCGCGCACCCAGTGTGGCGATGCGCTCGACGTCGTCCCAACAAGCATCAGAGCTTCCGCCAGGCGCGCCCAAGCGTCTGCGAACTTGGGATCGAGTTTGGTGGCGTTTTCGAGCATGTCGATGGCGGCACGATTGTCCCAACTGTTTAGGCGTAAAAGGCGATCGGCAGCGCGCAGGTAGAGTTCGTAGGCGATTGGATTCTTGGTGGGAGGACTGGCCGGTTCGTCGTCGTTTTGCAGGCTCTTGAGGCCCAATGATTTTGCGATGCCCTCGCTGATGGAGTCCTGCAAATGGAACAAATCGGCGGCTTCGGCGTCGTGCTTGGCCGAGAGCAGAACCGAGCCGTCGGCCGCGCTCCAGGCCCGCACGTGCACGCGCAGTTTGGTGCCAACCTTTTGAATGCTGCCGTCCACGACGATGTGAACGTTCAGGTCGCGGGCGGCCGACAGGGGATCGGTCTCGCGCTGGGCATAACGCGAAACGGATTGTGCGGGGCGGACAAGCAATTCTCCGCTGGCGCTCAGGTGATTGATCACGGCGTCGGCGAGAGCCATGCTCAAGTACTCGTCGCTGGGATTCGGTGTGAGGAGCCTGAACGGAAGCACGGCCACGGAACGCTTTCCCGCGAGCGCGGCGGGAAGAAACGTGCCGAGTTCGAGATCCCGCGACACGCCGGTGAGTTCACGCTGCAGATCCCGCGCGCTCTGGTAGCGCCGGGCGGCCTCTTTCTCCAGCAGCTTTCCGACGATGCTGCACAGTGCAGCGGGAGCGTCCGGCACGGCATCTCTCAAGTGAGGCGGTGCTCCGGAGATCACTTGCGACATCAGAGCTGCGATATTCGGAGCGGTGAAGGGCCGGCGGCCGCTGGACAACTCGTAGAGAACCACACCTAGAGAGAAGAGATCTGCCCGGCCATCGGCCTCTTCGCACCGCAACTGCTCCGGAGCAAGATAAGCGATGGTGCCTTGAATGCCGGGCGTGGTGTTGGCGTCGGACGGTGAGCCGAGAGTCCTCGTGATCGTGTTTTCGACGCCTTGGCGCGCTACGCCGAAGTCAAGCAGCTTCGCGCGGCCATCTGCTTGCACTACGATGTTTTCTGGCTTGATGTCGCCGTGGAAGACGCCGCGCGAATGAGCGGCATCGAGAGCTTCGGCTACCTGCGCGCCAATTTCGATGATACGTTTCGAATCGAGCGGGCCGTCGGAGAGCATCGAGCGGAGCGTTCGGCCTTCGACCAGCTCCATCACGAGAAAAATGCTGTCGCCGTCTTCGCCCACTTCGTAGATCGTCGTGATTCCCGGATGATGGAGACCCGAGGCGGCGCGGGCTTCTGCCAACATTCGTGAGCGAGTTTCGGCCGAGCCGGAAGACGCATCCGAGAGAATCTTGATAGCGACGGAACGGAGCAGACGCTCGTCGTGAGCGCGGTAGACCACGCCCATGCCTCCGCGGCCGAGTTCCGCGCTGATTCGATAATGCGAGATGGTTTGGCCGATCATCGACGAGCAGAGGCGCAATCTTAGGTTGGGCTGTCCTGCAAGTCAACGAAGAGAGATCGGCTGTGGGCTAACTCCTGATAAACGCGCTACCTTAATAATATGTGGATTTCACGTGTTGAGAGCGCAAGAGTTGCGCTGCGGCCGATGGAATGGTGGCGGCGCGGCCTGCCGCTCCTAAATAAACTTATAGTGGTCAACCCGCAACTTTGCTGATATTGTCGGCGTCCACGCCGAAACGGTGCACGTCTCTATGCACTTCGGCCAAGCGGAGACTCGTCGCGCCGCACTTGGCCTCGCAAATTCTGAAGCGACTGCGGATCGAATTTTGCGGCGCGAGCGCCGCGTACGTAAAATCCAATGGCTGTGAGGAACAATGACGAAACCGACGAGCTTTCAAGCAGACATTCGCCCGCTTTTTACGGATCGAGACATTCAAGGCATGATCAAGGGGTTCAACCTGGCGAGCTATGATGAAGTCAAAGCGCACGCTGCCGCGATCTACGACCGCATTCGGGGAATCGATGGCGCGTTAATGCCGCCGCCACCGCCGAGAGGAGAAGGTCCCTGGCCTCAAGCTCGCATTGAGCTATTCGCAAAGTGGATGGCGGACGGGTACCAACCTTAGGCGAAGTCATCTCATAAATGCCCGTTGCGATGACGGCGGCCGAGGCGATTTCGCTGCTTTCGCCGCGAAGGTCCAACACGACGTGGCGCGGGGCAGCCACAGCGAGTTGCGATCCATTATCGATCGAGCGGTCCGTACTGCAACCATTTAAGGAGGACGAATGTCAGATGAGAAAACAGGAAGCGCTGCCGGTACGAGTCGGGCGGTGCAGCCGACGGAAACATATCCGCTGGATTTTGTGCCGGAGAAAATGCCGTTCGACACTCCGTATGGCACGCCGATATCACTAGACCGAGCTCAGGAGCTTATTCAGGCGGCGGTGGCGGAGGCGAAGAAGCGGGGTTGGAAGATGAATGTAGCGGTGGTCGATTCGGGCGGCAATCTCGTGGCGTTTCAGCGAATGGACGGCGCGATGCTTGCCTCCATTCAGATTGCCGAGCACAAGGCACGCGCAGCCGCGACCTTCCGGCGCCCAACGAAGGAGTTCGAGGTCGGTATCAACGTAATGCATCTGAACTATCTGCTCGCGTTCGATGGAGTGATTGCGTCGCGAGGCGGCATCCCACTGATTGAGCAGGGCGCGATTATCGGTGCAATCGGTTGTTCGGGGGGCGCAGATTCGCAGGACGAGATCGTCAGCAATGCAGGCGCGGCATTAATCAACCAATCGCCGGCAGGGAAGTGATCCAAATTTCGAGAACGCGTTCGGAGAATCAACCGGTCTGCGAGACAAATAAATAGACAGGAGAATGCCATGACAACTGCAGGCGCAGTTACGAAGCAAGAACAGGTTCGCATTACCCGGCGCTCGCCCGCTTATTGGCGTGTGACGATCGACAACCCGCCGCTCAACGTGATGGGTCCGGAAATGGTGAAGCAGTTTCAGCAAGTGATGAACGCTCTGGAGGCCGACGAGCAGGTGAGGGTGGTGGTGTTCGACAGCGCGGTCGAGGATTACTTCCTGAATCACTCCGACTTCACGACAAAGATCGAGGATCTGACCAGTATTCCTCAAGGCCCCACCGGCCTGGAGGCGTGGCCGGACTTTCTTGTGCGCCTGACGCACTTGCCGGTTGCTTCCATCGCGCTGATCCGCGGCCGTGCGACGGGCAACGGCAGCGAAATCACCCTGGCTTGCGACATGAGTTTTGCCAGCCGCGAGAAGACGATCATCTCGCAATGGGAAGTGGGTGTAGGAATGGTCGCCGGCGGCGGCCCCATGGCTCGGCTGCCTCGGCTCATCGGGCGAAACCGCGCCCTCGAAGTGCTGTTGAGTTCGGAAGACATCCGAGCGGAGCAAGCTGAAGCTTACGGCTACATTAATCGCGCCCTACCCGACGCCGAGCTGGACGCGTTTGTTGAGGCGCTCGCGACTCGCATCGCCAAGTTCGACAAATGGGCCATCTCCAACACCAAGCGCCTGGTCAACGCCAGCCTGCCGCCGGACGTCGAGATTGATGCCGGGTGGACTGCGTGCATCAAGTCGCTCGGACGGCCCGTCGCCCAGGAAGGAATCAAAGCGCTAACGGAGCGCGGATTCCAAAAGCCGGGCGACGTAGAAAATCGGCTCGGATACTACCTGGGGCAAATCACGCCTTAGGGCGACGGGGAGAATATGGGGAGCCACCACCTGCCAACACTGGCATTGATACTTGTGTTTTGGTTTGCTCTGCTCGCATTTATCCTTTATCTACAGACACTACAGAACGCGCTGAAAAAATGTGCACCTGCCTCGAGAACGATGAAGCCGGGGAAGGTTTGGCTCGCAGTTATTCCGGTTTTCGGCCTTTTTTGGCACTTCGTCGTCGTGATGAACATTGCAAAGTCATTGCGAAACGAGTTTGCAAGACTTGGAATCCCTTGCCCCGAATCGGCTCCGGGGCAGAATATCGGGCTGGCGTCGTGTGCATGTAATTGCTGTATCTTTATCCCGTTTTTGGGCGGCCTCGCGGCGATGGTCGGCATTGTTTTATGGGTCTTCTACTGGAAGAGGATCGCCGACTATTCCCGAGATCTCGAAGAACGCCAAGAAATAGCCCCGATATCGCCAGTTGCGTGAGGTCGCTCGTTTCTTGGGGACGAGGACTGGAGGCGTTCGGAGCCAAGCTCGGCGGCACGTTTCGAAGGTCTGTAGTGATGTTTAACATCTTCTGCGCACTGTATCGAAAGGAGCGATCAATGACCGCCATACAAGTCGAACAGAAGAGCTATGAGATGCCCCCGCTAGAAGGGATCAGCATCGCGTATTTTCTCACCGTCGCCGACAAGGAGCGCTCGGCTCGCTATTACGAAAAGGTCTTCGGCGCTCGCATTCTGACCATGGGTGACGGCAACGCGCCTCCCTACCTTCAGCTTGCGAATATCTGGATGATTCTGAACGTCGGAGGCGGGCCGACGCCGGATAAGCCGACGGTATCGCTCAGCGTCCCCGACCCGAATCACATCAACAGTTTTATGAACTTCCGCGTTGCAGATATTCAAGCGTGCTACGAACTGTGGAAAAGTCGCGGAGCCGAGTTCCTCACGCCCCCGATTCCCAAGTACGGCGAGATTCGCTGCTACATCCGCGATCCTGACGGTTACATCATCGAGGTCGGACAGAGCACCAATCTCAAGTACGGTTAACGCTAGCGATGAAATACTTTACACCACAGCTTTGGATTGCCTTCCAAGGGCCTCGAAGAAATGCTGCATTCAAGACTTGGGAGCGGAGGGTTAAGCAGTATCGAAAGAGCTTACAAAACATTCTGCCAAGCCTCGGGCCAAGTGCACGCCGATTTTTTAGAGATGCCCTCGTTCTGCATGACGGTACCCTTGCGAGGATGGAAGTCGGTGACCGGATCGATGATATGGACGGCAGAGCGACGCGAAACATTGTCAATCGTCGCGTGCTTCGAATTCGCCTGTTTGTACTGGCCGATGTTGTAAGGCAACGGCGCGTAATTGGGAAGAGTTGGTACACCCTCGAATACAAGCAGGTTGAGCGAATTGACCTGAGCTTTCCGGGCGATTTGGAACTGTTTCCAGTTGGATTCGATCCTAATTTTGGTGACTGGGGCTATGACGAACTTACGTCTCCCAAGGAGAAACTCTTCCGTCATGAAATCCTTTTTGCATCAGGCGCGAGTATCACAATCGATTTTCGTGATTTTACCTTCCGTTGCCGCAAACCTGTCAAAGACCGCCGCGGACGATAAGCTAGCTCATATTCAGGAGAACAGAATTCGATTTCAAAAAGGAGAATAACAATGACAACAAAAGGAAAAATCTTAGTGCTGGTCTCGAGCGGCCGCGGTTTGCCCTTGAAAGATGGCAAGGTATATGCGGGCGCCGGCTACTATCTCAACGAGCTGACGGTTCCGGTTCGCGCCCTGATGAAGGAGGGCTACGAAATCACTTTCAGCAACCCCAAAGGCAACACGCCCCAAGTGGATGTGAATTCAGAGGTCGCCGATTTCTTCGGCGGGGACGCGGCCAAGCTTCAGGACTATATGCTATTCCGCGACGGCCTGACTGGGCTCAGAGATCCAGCCCGCATCGCGGATGTCATCGCATCGGGCCTGGATCAATATGACGCTGTTTTCGTCCCCGGCGGCCATGGCCCGATGATAGACCTGCTCGACGATCCCGACGCGGGCACCGTGATGCGACACTTTCATAAAACATCCAAGCCTACGGCAGTGCTCTGCCATGGCCCGATTTCACTTCTCTCGGCGCTTCCGAATTCGAAGGAGTTCGTCGCCGCGCTGTCGGCGGGCGATGACGCTGGAGCGCACGCAAAGGCTCAAGGCTGGATCTATTCCGGATATAAGGTGACTATCTTTTCGACGGCGGAAGAGCAGCAGCGGGAACCGCTGGAGATTGGCGGTAAGGTACTCTTCTATCCGGACTTTGCCTTGCGTACGGCGGGCGCCGACGTAAGTGTGCTCGCTCCATGGTCGAGCTACGTCCTTCAGGATCGCGAGGTGATTTCAGGTCAGAACCCATTCTCGGATCAAGCGCTTCTGAAACTTCTTCTAGCGGCACTCGATGGGAAGAAGAAGTCGGTTTCAGCGGGATAAGAATCGGGAGGCGCGGAAAGAGCTAATTGAGAAGGGGACGTTACGGATCTCTCACGTAGTCTGTGGTGATGTTTTACATTTTTCGCTCGAAGGAGGTTTGTATGGCTCAGGAACCCAGCGGCGTGAAGCGTGCTCAGCAAAGCGAAGTGCGGCCTCACCAACTCGGGCAGGACGTTTTCAAAACCATCTTGCCCGACGATGTCGATTGGAAACCGTATCCGTCGTTCCCGCCTGGCGTCCTGCTGGCCGTCGTGGTGGGTCAGCCCTCGGAGCCCGGACCTTACACAATCAGGGTCAAAGCGCCCCACGGCGCGAAGCTGATGCCTCACAAGCACCCGGAGGATCGCGTCTATACCGTGATTTCCGGCGTCTTTTATATCGGACTGGGCGATGAATTCGACGCGAGTAAGTTGGAAGCCTATCCGCCGGGCGCCGTGATCATTCTCCCCGGCAACACGCACCATTTCCACTGGGCGAAATCCGGCGAATACGTCACGCAAATAACCGCGCTGGGGCCGCTTGGACTGGAATACCTCAACGCGAAAGACGACCCGCGAAACAGCAACTCGTAGGAGGAATCCGAACAGCTTTCTGTAGGCCCAAAAGAACGAGTCTACTAATCTTGAGTTTGGAGCACCACTGTCAGGTTGCCCAGAAACGGTTCTTTTTGAGGCGACCGTTAATCACTTTTGGGCAAGCGAATTTGCAACGCCCCCCTACATCAGTGAATAGGGATTTTGAGCGAAATTCTAGCTCGAATGTCCCTACGCCGCGCTGCGGGATGCGGCGAAGTCAAAGCGATCGAGGTTCATCACTTTGGTCCAGGCCGCAACGAAGTCTTGGACGAACTTTTTGTGCGCGTCGGAGCTTCCGTACACTTCGGACAGAGCCCGCAGTTGTGCGTTTGAGCCGAAGATGAGATCGGCTCGCGTTGCCGTCCAGCGGACTTCGCCGGTCTTGCGATCCCGTCCTTCAAACGTATCCTTCGCGTCCGAGGTCGCCTTCCACGCCGTGCGCATATCGAGCAGGTTGATGAAGAAATCGTTGGTCAACGCTTCCGGCTTCTTGGTGAAGACGCCCAACTTGGTCTGTCCGTAGTTTGTGTTCAAAACGCGCATGCCACCGATTAACACGGTGAGTTCCGGCGCGGTGAGCGTGAGGAGCTGGGCCTTATCGAGCAGTTCGACTTCGGCTGATGCCTCAGCGTTTCCGTTGCGGTAGGAGCGGAAGCCGTCGGCGGCCGGTTCGAGAACGGCGAAAGATTTCACATCGGTCTGCTCCTGCGAAGCGTCCGTGCAGCCTGGGGCAAAGGGGACAGTCACGGTGACGCCCGCATTCTTCGCGGCCCGCTCAACACCTGCGCCACCCGCCAGGACGATCAAGTCGGCCAGCGAAATCTTCTTACCGCCGGACTGCGCACCGTTGAACTCGCTCTGAATCTTTTCCAGCGCCTTTAGAACTTTCTGCAGTTGCTCGGGCTGATTGACCTTCCAGTCCTTTTGTGGGGCCAGGCGGATGCGCGCGCCGTTTGCGCCGCCGCGCTTGTCGGACCCACGGTAGGTGGAGGCCGAGGCCCAGGCGGTGGTGACGAGTTGCGAAACCGTCAGCCCAGAGGCAAGAATTTTTTCTTTCAGGGCCGCGACATCCTTGTCATCCACCAATTTATGATTTACCGGCGGGACGGGGTCCTGCCAAAGCAGTTCTTCCTTCGGGACCTCCGGACCAAGGTAGCGTGCGCGCGGTCCCATATCGCGATGCGTCAGCTTGAACCAGGCCCGCGCAAAGGCATCGGCAAGCAACGCTGGATTCTCGTAGAAACGCCGCGAGATTTTTTCGTAGACGGGATCGACTCGCAAAGAAATATCGGTGGTTAGCATCGCTGGTTCGTGACGCTTGGAGGGATTATGGGCGTCCGGAACCATACCCGCGCCTGCATTTCCTTTCGACTTCCACTGGTGCGCGCCGCCCGGGCTCTTGGTAAGTTCCCACTCGTACTTGAACAAGTGTTCGAAGAAACTGTTACTCCATTTCGTCGGCGTGCTGCTCCACGTCACTTCGAGGCCGCTCGTAATTGCGTCACCTGCGATGCCAGTGGCGTAAGCACTCGACCAGCCCAGGCCCTGCTCCTCAATCGGCGAGCCTTCCGGCTCTTTGCCCAGGTGGGCGCCGGGACCGGCTCCGTGGGTTTTCCCGAAGGTGTGGCCGCCCGCAATCAACGCGACGGTTTCTTCGTCATTCATCGCCATGCGCGCGAAAGTCTCGCGGATATCCTTTGCTGCCGCCAGCGGATCCGGCTTGCCTTCCGGGCCCTCGGGGTTCACATAAATGAGGCCCATCGTGGTAGCGCCCAAGGGATTTGCCAGCTCGCGATCGCCCGAATATCGTTTCTCCGTCCCCATCCAGGTAGTTTCCATTCCCCAGTTGACGTCCAGGTCCGGTTCCCACACGTCCGGACGTCCGCCGGCAAAGCCGAAGGTCTTGAAGCCCATCGTTTCCAATGCGACGTTGCCGGCGAGGATCATCAGATCGGCCCATGAAATTTTCTTGCCATATTTCTGTTTGATGGGCCAGAGCAGGCGGCGCGCACGATCGAGGTTGACGTTGTCCGGCCAGCTATTCAGTGGAGCGAAACGTTGCTGACCTCGCCCGCCGCCTCCGCGACCGTCACCAATGCGGTACGTTCCGGCGCTGTGCCACGCCATGCGAATAAACAGCGGACCGTAGTGACCGAAGTCCGCAGGCCACCAGTCCTGCGAATCCGTCATCAACGCCGCAAGATCCTTCTTCAGCCCGCTGTAGTCCAGGCTCTTGAACTCTTCGGCGTAATTAAAATTTCTGCCCATGGGGTCGGACAGCGATGAGTGCTGGGCGAGCAGATTGAGATTCAACTGGTTCGGCCACCAGTCACGATTTGTTGAGTTTGCGCTGCTGCTGTGATGGAACGGGCACTTTGCTTCGGAAGCCATATGTACTCTCCTCCAGACATTTAAATTCAGCCGAATAGGATCGTCGAAATCCATGCAGCAATTTCGACGAACTTAAATTAACATCAAAGTGGGAGATAGTTCCAATACCAAACTCCCATTTTAGGTATAGGCATACCCTATGGAATTTCATCAGCTTCGATATGTTTGCGCCATCGCGGACACGGGCAACTTCAGCCGCGCCGCGGAGCGCTGCAAGATCGCACAGCCCTCGCTTTCACAGCAGGTGCTAAAACTCGAAGAAGAGCTGGGTACCAAGCTCTTCGACCGCCTGGGTCGCAGCATTCGCCTCACGGAGGCGGGCCGCGCTTTCATTCCTCGCGCTCGCGCGATTTTGGAGCAGATGGAGGCAGCGCGATCCAGGGCGGGGGATCAGAATACAGACCTTCGCGGCAGTGTCGCCGTGGGAGTGATTCCAACTGTCGCGCCCTATCTGATACCGAGTTATGCGGCCCGCTTCGCCAAGCGCTACCCCGACGCCAAACTGCGCATCGTTGAAGATACCACTTTGGTCCTGATAGAAGGTTTGCGCGATCTCTCGATTGATGTGGCGATTCTTGCGCTCCCGCTACGCCACAAGGAGCTGGAGTTGTTCCCGATCCGAACCGAGCCGCTCTTTGCGGCGTTGAGCAGACACCACCCGCGTGCCTCGGCAAAATCGCTCGCGCTTAAAGATCTTCGAGGAGAATCGTTCGTGATGTTGCGCGACGGCCACTGTTTTCGAGATCTTAGTATCGACACTTGCACACGCGCCCGCATTACGCCCCACATTGCGTTTGAAAGCGGACAGTTCAGCAGTCTCCTGGGAATGGTTGCGGCCGGTGTTGGCGTCTCGCTCGTTCCTGAAATGGCAATAGACCGCAACGTCGCGTGCCGCTACGTGCGCCTCAGTGATCCACAGGCTACTCGAACGATCGTTACCGCTGTGCTGCGCGGCCGCAGTTTTAATTGCGTTCAGCAGGCCTTTATGTCCGGTATCAAAGGCAAAGCCATGCTACCCGACGGCGGAAAATCGTCTTCCGCTACTGGTTCCGCTTGAGCTTAAATAAGCCCTCCGCGCGGTGTAGACTCCGGGGTGATCGAAGAAACTGCGCGACTTGACGAGTAGTACACTTCGATTCCGCGAAAGCATTTAGCTTCTTGTCAAATTGAGGACTCAAGATGAACGATCAACAAGAGAATGAGCAGAATTCTGGAGCGCGAGATCAAGAGATCCGTGCGGCGCTGGATCAGCATTGGGCGGCGTCCGATGCCAGCGATTTTGTAACGGAGCACCTCATCTATCGCGAGGACGCGGTGCTGGACTACCCGCAGTCAGGCGAGCGAACCCGCGGTCGAAGCAACATCCAGGGTCAGCGCGCCAGTCAGCCAAGCAATAAGCGGTTTTCTATCCGGCGAATCATCGGCAGCGGCGATCTTTGGGTCACCGAATTCATCCTGACGTATGACGCCAAGCCGTCCTACACCGTGAGCATCATGGAGTTCACGGGCGTCAAGGTGGCGCGAGAAACGCAATACTTTGCTGATCCATTCCCAGCTCCCGCGTTCCGCGCAAAATGGGTCGAACGAATACCCACATAATCTCGAGGCGCAAGAGCTGGGACCGTTTCATGTGCCTATCGTTCCGATGAGCGTCAAGGCACCGGTGGCAGCATCGATGCTGTACATGGAGACATCGTTCGAGGCCGAGTTCGTCACATAGGCGAACTTGCCTGACGGATTAAGGAAGCTCCTGCGGCCCTTGCAGAAATGCAGTTCCACCTAGTACGAACGGTCCCTCGCAACTCTGGTTGAACTCGCGCATGAAATGGAATCCCTGCGCTACGCCGCCGACGACATTGAATATGGAGAACACGTGAGTGGAGACGCAACCGGTGTGAGTAAGCGTCCCCATTCCCTGTCCAGGAGCATTCGTAACCGCATAGGTGCCTGTGATGTCAGCAATGCAGGTTGTGGTTCCATTGGTATTCGTACACGCTCCGGTTTGGTCCGTGATGTTTCCCATCCCATCGAAGCAAAAAGTGCCGACAGCATCTCTATTTTCTCTATCTGCATTGGGACCTTGGGTATCGACACTTGTGACCGAGAACCCATAGCACCCTTTCAGAGGCGCGTTTGTTTACGCGTGGTTTTGGCCATAGCTACTGCCGATTCCGCCAAAAGCCGCGAGGAGTACGATCCCCGCCACTGCCTTCAACATGTTTTTCATTGGAGTTCTCCTTTTCGATTCAAGAACCTCGTTTGGTTCACTGGTTAGCGTTTCGGTTTCGCTTGGCTCTCGACTAGCGGTCCTCTCTTCACGTGCATTGCCTCCAGCGCGCCGGCACTCTGCTGCTGGAAGGTGCCTAGCCACTCGCTGAAGTCGTCCACCTCGATCGAGAACACCAGCCCCGGACCAGCTTCATACATCACCACGGTGAAGTCGACGGTTGGACCGCCAGCGCCCCCGAGGGGACCGGCGGCAAATGGATTGGCCGACCGGAAGGCGTATCGCCCCGCGGCGTCAGGTGCGGCCGCAGTCCCCGCGATCGGAACGGCAGTGTACTCATCCGCCGTGCCCGATATGAAAGACGCGAACGGATCACTGATATCTACCGGAGTGGGGGGCCCGCCGGTCGCGGTGGTGAAAACACGAGACGCAAACGTTCCTTGCCCGACGAGGTCAAACTCCCAGCCCGGGTTCCCGGCGGGCGAGCTGCCGTTGCCGGTGAAGGCCTGCGCCCCGAAGCCGTAGCTGTGGTTGAGGTCTGATCCGTCGGACGCTATGGTCCCTTGCGGAACCACGATACCCGTACCCTGGGCGAAATCATCCAGGTCGAGGACAAGGGCGGCTCCCAGGTTGGCCGCCGTGGTGTTGTTGGGATCCGGAAGATTGAGTGTTGGATCCGTCGCATACAGCCCGAGCTTGTGAATGGAGCCCAAACCCGTGACGCCGGTCATGCTGCCATAACCGAGCACGGTGGAGGAAAAGGAGTAGTTGCCTGCCACTCCGCCCGGGGTACCCGTGGCCATGACGATGCCGGCTTCGTCATCATCGCCTTCACCCGTGAATGTAGCGCTAAACGTTCCAACGGCGGTGTGGGAGGCGACGAGTTGCCCCGCTGCGGCAAATATGGCGTCCTCCGTGTTGTCCAGGATGCCGAACACGTCCTTTGACAGCACGGTGCTGTCGAAAGTGGTGGCGTTGCCCTGTCCGTAAGCTGAACCCACAAGGGCATCAAAGAAGTCAACATCGATGATGCGTAATACTTCTGGACCAACGATGTAGTAGACGAGCGAGATGGGTGCATTGTCGTCGTTGGGATCCGTGAAGCCGCTGATGCTGCCCCGCCCGTACACGTCCGCTCCGACGCCGTTGTCCGTCGCTGCGAGCGGATTCCCCACGAGCACCTCCCCGAAATCATTTTCGTCGTACGTGCCGTGGATGGCGCCGCCGGTGTTCGAGAACACGCCTCCATACGCAACCGTGGATGCGCTCGTGGTGTCCAACCCGGAAAGGGTGAAGGCAAAATTGCCGCCGGCGCCACTACTTGCCGTCTGCAGGTCGAAGCTTCCGCTGGAAGTTGCCGATCCATCAAACTGCGTGATCAGCGCATGATTTGCGTTGACAAACTGGACGGCGAATTTTTCGATACCCTTCACTCCAACGCTAGGATTGCTGGACGAAACATCAAGGATGAGCGTCCCGGTGCCGGTGGCTGAATTCACCGTCATCGAACTGCCAGTGGGGCTGATTACGTCGGGGGTCGTGGGTTCGAGAGGTGACGTGAAGCCGTTCCCGTCGTTATAGTCCTGTTCGCCGCCGATGACGTTGCCGTTTAAGTCAAAGCCCACCGCGCCTGCGATGGCGTAGTAAACTGGCCCGTTCCCCGGGGGAAAATTGGGGTTGCCTTCCAGCCCGTTCACATAAAACACGAACACGACGGGAGCCCTCGTCTGTGCTGTGTTGCTTTCGGTGAAGCTGGCCGTTGCTGTGGCTCCCGCCGCCGCGGCCGTTACTGAGTAGCCGCCGGGTGCCGCGCCTGCAGTGCATGTGATCGATGCGGTGCCATCGGAGGCGGTGGCAACAGTGGTGGCGGAGGGGGCGCAGCTCTGACCGGCTGACCCCGCGACAGGCGTGAACGTAACCGTTATGCCGCTGGCCGCTGTTCCGTTGGACGTCACGGTGGCTACCAGCATGTTGGTGAAGGCGTCACCGACGGTTGTGGTTTGTCCCGATCCGCTCGTAGCCGTTATCGCGATGTTGGGAAGCGGAGGCGGCGTACTCGAACTGCCGCCGCAATCCGTCAGGAACCCGAAAGCCAGGCAAACCAAAATCAACGCGAGAATGCTGATGAAATTGCGGTTCATATCCTCACCCCTTTCTTGGCACATGCCGTTGCGATTTTTCAACAGTTGACAGGCACTCGCCCCACACAAACGCTTCAAGTGGGGAAGTGTGCATTCAACTTTGTCAGCGCACCGTTAGTCCTTCTCCTCCTCCAGCCTTACCCCCTCTTCCGTGACAATCGTGCCCGCCGCCTCGCTGAGCAAGAAGAATCTCTTGCCTCCGTCAAAGACGACGAGGTTGTTGGTTTTTGTACCATCCGAAGTGAAGAGCGACCCGGTACAATCCGCATCGACCGTGTAGCTTGCGTCCACGCTCGGCGGCGCATAGGTCCAGTCTTGGATGTCACCGTTGTCGCTTCTGGTCAAGCGCGTAAGGCCGAACGTCCCGTCTCCGTTATAGATTTGGAAGCCGATCGAGGCGATCGGGCCACCGACGACATTGTTCACTCCGCTCCTGCTGAAGGCATACTTCCCTTTGAGGGTGGCAACGCTACATCCGCCACCCCCCGCGTGAACCTTGCTCACGGCGCCAGGAATGCGTGCAAAAGTCCCAAGGATCGCGAAACCAGTCAAAACAACGAGTAGCAGAATGCTTATGTATCTCATTCTCATCTGTTTTCTCCTTTTTCTTCGTTATTTTGCTTCAGGCCTTCTATGGCCTTTTATGGCCTTCTATCTATGTAATCGGAAATGACAGGCAAAAGACGACACGGGGGAAAAAGAAGTTTACAGTTGCCTCAGGCGGCGCGGAGTTGTTGAGTGCCCGGGCAAGCTTCCCTAGCGCTTGGCTGTGGAGCGGGAAACTGCAGGGGGAGCGATTTGAACCAACGATTGGCGAAGCAGGAATTGAGCATTTGGAAGCTTAGTCTTCCAGTGTTCCCAGAGTTCTGTTCTTTGCGCTTCAAGCCGTTTGGCGTCGTCAGTCCTCCCCACTCGCCGTAGGAGGATTGCAAGCCCGGTCCAAGTCCGGGCAATACACGTCGCATCACGAAGATCGTCCTCTACTTCGGGTTTCCAAGCCATGAGCTTCGCCAAGAGCTCCTTATATGCTCCAATGGCCTTTACGATTTGTCCTGTCTCCGCGTAATCGTCCGCTTCAGCCCGCAAGGCATCGTCCGCCGCGCTCATCGGCTCGACTTTATCCGCCGGGTAGGCGTGAACGTCGCGCAGAAGCTGGAACGCATCTTTGATGCGCCCCCGCGCATCCTCACCGCGCCCGATCCAGCGGGCGGCGTAGGATGAGTCGGCGAGCAAATCCGCCTCAGCCAGCTGGGAGCTGGCGTTCGGTTTTATTTCTCTAAGGCGGGCCAGCGCGTGGTCGTACACAGCTAGAGCTTTGCGGGGGTGATCGTGCCGCAAGATATTGGCAAATTGGACGCTCATAGCCGCCAAGATGGCCCGGCTCATGTAATCGCTGGAATCATGGCCGGCCAGGTCCTCGCCGATCTCCATTCCTTGCTGGATCACCGCCAGCGCCTCGTGGTATCGCCCGAGGCTTGGCTCTGCATCCGCCTTCCCCAGGATCAAGCCTTCCGTCAACACGGCGTCCGCCAAATTAACGCGCAATGCCGGTTCGCCGCTCGCGGCCTCGACTTGTTGAAGTTCAACCTCGCTTTTCGCATCATGGAGTGCTCCATTGAGGTCGCCGGTCTGCCAGCGAGCGATTACCAGAGTGCCGAAGATACTGCCCTGCAACCGGCCGAGGGATGGAAAAGGCTGGACGATTTCCAGCGCCCTGTTGGCAGCGTGTGTCGCTTTGTCGAAATGCCTGGTGTCGGCATACGCCCTGGCGACGTTTTGCTCGAAATACCCCATGCTGTAGATCTCGTGCGGCGTAAACTTGCCCCCAAGACGCATAAACCGATCGACCAAATCGCCTGTCTTGTGCGCCCATGAAAATGTTTCTTCAACGCGCTTCTGAAAGCTCGCCAATTCCATCCGATCGTGCGCGATCGTGGTTGCAATGAATAACCCTCGCTGGTTCACCGGGTCTTGTGCCAGGACCGCGTCCACAAAGCGTTCTGCGGTATCGAGGCTGACTTGTGCTTCCGCGAATTGTCCCAAATTGGGCGAGGTGGGGTCACCTTGAGCATGCGCGACTCGTACATAGGCAAAGGCAATCTCCAGCTCTAACTCTTGGTCCCCGTGAACGTCGCTGCCCAGCAACGACAAATACTGCAGGGAATCGGTAACCATCTGCATTCTGACCTTCGTCGCGCCGGGTAAACCTCGGATGTCGTTATCGAGTTCGATAAACTTATTAGCCAGTTGACGCACCTGCGCGAAACGCTGCTCGGCGATCTTTCGTTGCCGGTTCGCCACGTAGAGACCCGTGGCTAGGCTGCCAATCACAAACACAATGGCGGCGGCGCTCAGCGCCACCACCGTGCGGTTGCGGCGCAGGAATTTGGCGGTGTGATAGGCGAGCGTGTCGGGTCGCGCGCTAATCGGTTCGTGCTGCAGGTAACGCTGAAGATCGTCGGCGAACCCAGTGACTGAGGCATATCGTTCCTGCGGATCCTTCTTCAGAGCTTTGCCAACGATTGTGTCCAGATCTCCTCGAAGTTCGCGGCGCAGTTTATCTGCGGTGGTGCTCCGGCTCTCAGCGATGAACTTGCTGTTGTCGGCAGTGGTCGCATCCGAAACGCGAGGAGGCTCAAGGTCAACCACAGCCTTCACCAGTTCGGCCGGGGAGTTAAGCCCTGGGCCTGCAGGGTGCCGGCCAGACAATAGTATGTAGAGCAGCACCCCCAATGCATAAACATCGGTGGCAGTCGTGACTGGCTTGCCGGTAAGTTGCTCGGGCGCGGCGTACTGGGGGGTGAGAGCCGAACCGCCTTCGTGCGTGAGCAAGGTCGCCGCCCCGGTCTGGCCTTCGCCCTCCAGGAGTTTGGCAATCCCGAAGTCCAGCAGCTTAACTTCACCGCTGGTGGTGACCAGCACGTTGGAAGGTTTGATGTCGCGATGGACGATCAGATTGGCGTGGGCGTGCGCGACTGCCGCCAGCACATCCAGAAAGAGGCGGACGCGCGCTTTCACATCGAGCTTGTGCTCGTCGCAATACCGATCGATCGCTTCGCCGTCAACGTATTCGAGGATGAGATACGGCTGGCCGTCGGAGGAAACGCCGGCATCGAGGAGGTCGGCAATGTGCGGATGCGTGAGCCGGCCAAGGATGCTGCCTTCGCGTTTGAATCGTTCTTCCGTCGCGCGCCCGGCGAGCGCAATGTTCACGAACTTCACAGCAGCTTGCCGCTCGAACCTGCCGTCACTGCGACGCGCGAGCCAGACGCTGCCCATTCCGCCTTGGCCAATCTGCGAGATCAGGGTGTAGGGACCAAGTGTCTGGCCCTCGAGTCCTGCGGCGTTGGGCAACGCGAATTGCCTGTTGTCGAGAAAACCTTCTTGCGCCAGCACACGGTGTTCGTCGAGAAGTGCTGCCAACTGCGTAGCCAGTACGGGATCTCGCTCGCGTAGCGAGGACAGCCATGCGGCACGCTGATCGTCTGTCATAGCGAGCGCCCGATCCAGATATGGGCTCAGAACCTGCCACTGATCGGGGCTGAGTGTAGACATCGCGATTCCTCAGAGCGATAAATCCGTGCGAAGTTTTCGGTGCAAATAAATGCGGGCTTTCTCCCAGTTCCGCTGCACCGTACGCTCCGACACGGCACGCATGGCGGCGATTTCAGCAAAGGAGAACCCGCAGAAGAATTTCAAATCCACAATCTCGGCGAGGGCGGGTTCCACTTTGCCAAGCTCGTCCAGCGTTTCGCTGATCTGGACAAGCTCCCGGTGATCCACCGCGTTCTCCATCGCTTCGGTGTCCAGCGAGGTAATCTCGAACAGGCCGCCGCGCTTCTGGGCGTGCCGTTCTCGGGCATGGTCGATGATCAATCCTCGCATCACTCGAGCGGCATACCCCATGAATCGTGCCCGGTCGGGAAACGACGGGCCGTCGCGCGCAGCCATGTCCAGGTACGCTTCGTGCAGGAGGGTTGTGGCGCTGAGGCTCACCTCCAACCCGCGTCGCGCGAGTTCACGCTTGGCGAGCCGATGCAACTCGGAATGAAGGGCAGCAAACAATGCTTCCGCGGAGGGCCTGTCCCCTCGTTCGGCAGCGCCAATGAGCAACGTGACAGTGGAGAGATTCGCACCTGACATACTTGCACATCCGTGTTAGATGCGGGGGCCGTTGCGCAACAGCCTGTAGTACTTCGTATGAATAGTCAAGCTGAAAGCTGATCGATCAAGACAATCGAAGCGCATTGTCCTGAACGCGCCGATCCGACGTTTGCCAAATTGATTCGGGGTAGCTGGTTTGCTAAGGTCGTCGCATGTCCGAGCGTTCCACCGAGCAGATACGCGAATTGCTCGACTCCCTTTATCGCGCGGATTCGGGACGAATCCTGGCAACTCTGATCCGCTTGCTCGGTGATTTTGATCTTGCCGAGGAGGCCATGCACGAAGCCTTTGCCACTGCGCTGAGTCTGTGGCCGGAGAGCGGAGTACCCGGCAACCCGCGGCCGTGGTTAATTTCGACGGCCCGGTTCAAAGCCATTGACACTCTGCGCCGACGGGCGCGGTTTGATGCGTCGCAAGACGAGCTCGTGCGATATCTCGAAGCGCAAGGGAGTTCGGCGGGGAAGTCCGATGAAGAGGACAGCCTGGAGGATGATCGGCTGCGCCTGATTTTTACCTGCTGCCATCCATCTCTCGCGCCGGAAGCGCACGTTGCGCTCACCTTGCGCGAGGTATGCGGGCTGACAACTGAGGAGATAGCGAAGGCCTTCCTGACCACTCCGCGTACGCTGGCGCAGCGCATTGTGCGCGCAAAAGCAAAGATTCGAGACGCGCGGATTCCGTACGAGGTCCCGACGCCGCAGGAATTGCCGGAGCGACTGGGCGCGGTGCTCCAAGTCATCTATCTTGTCTTTAACGAGGGCTACTCTGCTGCGGCAGGAGCGGAAGTAACGCGGGCCGAGCTAACCGGCGAGGCGATTCGACTGGGCCGGTTGCTGGCTGAACTCCAGCCGGAGCCGGAAGTGATTGGGCTGCTTTCACTGATGTTGCTGCAGGAATCGCGTCGCGCCGCGAGAACATCGCCGACCGGAGAGCTGATTTTGCTGGAGAAGCAGGATCGCTCGCTCTGGAACCGGGAGCAGATTGCGGAGGGAAGGGAACTGTTGGAGAAAGCCCTGAAGTCCCGCGGCTTCGGTTCTTACACACTGCAGGCTGCGATTGCGGCTGTTCATGCTGAGGCGGAATCGGTCGCTGCGACCGACTGGCGGCAGATTGTGGCGCTCTACGATCGATTGGCAGAAATTCAGCCTTCGCCGGTCGTACAGCTAAATCGTGCCGTGGCCATTGCCATGCGCGATGGTCCCGAGGCCGGTCTGGCGCATATCGACGCGGTGTTGGAACATGGCGAATTGGCCGATTATTACCTGGCGCATTCCGCCCGCGCCGATATGTGCCGCAGGCTCGGCAGGACGGCTGAGGCTCGGTCCTCCTATGAGAAAGCTTTGGCGCTGACCCAGCAGGAACCCGAGCGGCAATTCCTGCAAGACCGGATTCGGCAGTTGAAATAAAAGGAGACTCGTCAGACCATACTTTCGTATAAGATTCGTCCTCGCGCTTCTGGCTTAATTAATGCGCCGCTGATTGGAGCAACTATGCGCACTGCGAGCGCCGTCCCTCACCTCCAACGGAAACCGGAACTCCCTGCGGCACGTATTTGTAATGAGCACCATACCGAAAGGAGCCATCAATGACCGCCGTACAAGTGGAACAGAAGAGCTATGAGATGCCGCCGAAAGAGGGGATCAGCATCGCGTATTTTCTCACCGTCGCAGACAAGGAGCGATCGGCCCACTACTACGAAAAGGTCTTCGGCGCTCGTATTCTGACCATGGGTGACGGCAACGCGCCTCCGTACCTTCAGCTTGCGAATATCTGGATGATTCTGAACGTGGGGGGCGGGCCGACTCCGGATAAACCGACGGTAACGCTCGGCGTCCCCGACCCGAATCACATCAACAGCTTTATGAATTTCCGCGTCGCGGATATTCAAGCTTGTTACAAATTGTGGAAAAGTCGAGGAGCCGAGTTCCTCACGCCCCCGATTCCCAAGTACGGCGAGATTCGCTGCTACATCCGCGATCCTGACGGCTACATCATCGAGGTCGGACAGAGCACAAATCTCAAGTACGGTTAACGCTTGGCGCGGGTAGGATGCCGGCTCTGCGCGCCTGCGTCGCGCGTCCGCTGAATCTTTGCCTTGAAGAGTCACTCGCGCTGACATCGAAAGGAGTACCAGATGGCTGGCACAAATGGAGCGAAAGAGTCCGCGCTTAGCGTGAACGTTTTTACCGCGCCGGGGAAGGCTATGGTCGGCGAGCGGCCAAAGCCCTTCGGCGAGCCGTTCGGCTTTGACCCGATGACCTCGACTTTAATCTTCGGCGAGTACGACGCGGTGCTGGTGGATGCAATGACGACGGTGGCTGAGGCCGAGGCTCTGGCGGATTGGATTGCTCTGCACAACCGCAACTTGGAGACCATCTATATAACGCACGCCCATTTCGATCACTTTTTCGGTCTGAGCATTCTGCTCGACCGTTTCCCGGGCGCTCGGGCGATAGCGACGCCCAAGACGGTGAGCGCCATGCAGGTTTATTTATCTCCCACAGTGCGGCGGTTAGCCCGCCGGCTTTTTCCTGGGCAAGTGGCCACTGAGTTGGTTGCACCTGTGGCCTATGAGAAGGATACATTCACTCTCGAAGGCCACGAATTGCGCATCATCGAGCAGGGCCGCACCGATTGTCCCGATTCGACGTCTCTGCACGTTCCATCGATCGGCCTGATCGTCGCCGGCGACGTGGTGTACAACCAGTGCCGCATGTACGTCGGCGACACCACCCCCGAGAGCCGGAAGAATTGGATCGCGGCGCTAGACCGGTTAGCGGCGCTGAACCCGGCGATTGTTGTCGCCGGTCACAAGAAGCCTGGCGCGCCCGATTCTCCCTCGACGATCCAAGACACCAAGCGTTACCTGCAGGACTTCGATCGCTTGCAGAAAACCGCGAAGTCCGACCAGGAGCTGTTCGATCAGATGACGGAGCTGTACCCGCATTGGGTAGCCAATCAGTCGTGGTTGATGTTCGGATTCCCGCAGCCATAACCCGATCTTCGGTGCTGAGATGATCAGGCGCAACGCCTGTTTCTAAAGCGCGGAAGAAGCAAAATTTCCAGGACGACTTGTCGAATTCCGGTGCGGCCGTTCGATTATATGGTGAAGGCCGGGCGACCGGCCCGCCGGAAAGCGTTTCACGAGTGATACGCTACGCGAAGAATCTGCAAATCGCGTGTCGATTTCCGGCCGGGCCGTTCGACTAATAAGTAGAGCCGCACCGCGCAACGGGGCAAGCGAAACCGGCCACTCGCAACATTCCGTGCCCAGCGCGGTCCAAGCTCCTATATAAAAGTAGCGGCCCTGATACGGTGTCCGCACTGCTCAAGGAGAAGAAAATGCGTTTCATGATGATCATGTTTCCGAAAGAGTACGAAACCGCAAAAGCCGGCTTTGTCCCCAATATGAAAGAGATGGAGGAAATGGGCAAGTACAACGAGGAACTAGGGAAAGCCGGCGTGCTGCTCGCGCTCGACGGGCTGACCCCGCCTGCGACGATGAGCGCGCGCGTGACCTTCAAAGACGGAAAGTCGAAAGTCACCGACGGCCCCTTTCCCGAAACGAAGGAAGTGATCGGCGGCTTCTGGATTATTCAGGTGAAGTCGCGCGAAGAGGCGCTCGAATGGGCTTCGCGCATCCCCGGCCGGGATAGCGAAATGGTCGAAGTCCGCCGGCTGTTTGACATGACCGACTTCGATCCCGAGACCCAAAAGGAGATCCAAAAGAGGTTCGGCGACGACGTGGCCGATGAGATGAAGCTATAAAAAACTTTCCACGCTTTGTCGAATTTCGGTGCGGCCGTTCGTCTATGTAGTGAAGGCAGGGCAAGCGGCCCATCCGAAGACCGTTGCAGGAAAAGGAGAAATCATGCCGCAGTATTTGGTTGCGATTCACCACCCCGACGGTTACGACGGGTCCAAAGAGGGCGAAGCGATGATGCGCGATATTGATGTGCTCAACGAAGAGATGATCGCCGCCGGTGCCAGGCTTTTCGCTGGCGGCCTCTCCGCGGCCGGCAGCGCGAAGTCCCTGCGGGCGCAGCCTGACGGTAAAGTGCGCATCACCGACGGGCCGTACCTGGAGACCAAGGAACACATCGGCGGTTTTTGGATACTGGAAGCCGCTAACATGGAAAAGGCGCTGGAGTGGGGGCGCAAAGCTGCCGTCGCCTGTCGGGCGCCGGTCGAGGTACGCGCGTTTCTCCCCAACCCAGGCAACTGAACGGCAGTACGCAAGGCCTTATAGACACTGATGCATGAAGTGGAGGGCGTAACCAAATGAGAAAAGTAATCTACGCCATCAACATGACCCTGGATGGCTACTTCGACCACAACAATGGAGTTCCCGATGAAGAACTAATGGAATATTTCACAAACCTCGTGCGAGATGCGGACCTGTTCGTTTACGGACGGAAAACCTATGAATTAATGGTTCCTTACTGGCCGGACGTCGCCAAAAGCGATTCGGAGACCAAAGTAGATAAAGATTTTGCCGAGGCGTTTGTCTCCAAAAAGATGGTTGTTTTCTCGCGATCGTTAGCGAGCACTGAAGGAGACAATACGAGAATTGTTCGCACCAACCTGAAAGACGAAGTACTGAAATTGAAGCAGGAGCCGGGCAAAAATATTTTAGTCGGCGGCGTGGATATCCCGTCGCAACTGATAGCACTGGGCCTGGTTGATGAATTTCGTTTTGTCGTTATGCCGGTACTTGCAGGAAAAGGGAGACGGTTGTTCGAAGGTGTTAGCCTGGAGAAATTACGATTAACGCTTGTGGAGTCCACTACTTTTAAGTCGTCCGGAAGCGTTCTGCTGCGTTACCTGAAACAGTGACAGAAAAGAGGCGCTAAAATTTCAGAAACGGGAGTCAACGATGAATGAGCTCACGAGGCGTGATTTTGTTTGCGGCGGTTTGACTGCAGGAATTGGGATCGGCGTTGCGCCTGAATTGCTGCGCTCGGCCGTCGCCCGGCAGGCACCTGCGCCGGCGCAGGCAGCGGGGGCAGACCCTTATGCCATGGTCGATCCGGAGCTGCTTGACGCAATCAAGAAATTCCCATACCCCACTCAGAGCGTCACCAGCGAAACTCTCGTGGCCGGACGCAAATGGCCGCCGGAGCCTCCGCTTCCTCCGCCGGCGCCGCAGCCATTTGAACGCCACATACCCGGTCCATCGGGCGCGCCGGACGTGCGCCTGGTGATTGTCGATGCGGCTCCGGGCACAAAAGGGCGTCCTGCATTTCTGAACATGCATGGCGGCGGGTATATCTTCGGCTCCGCCGGACAATTCAATCCGTTTCTCCAAGCAGTGGCCCAGAATTGCGGATGCCTGGTCGTTTCGGTGGACTATCGCCTCGCGCCGGAAACTCATTTCCCGGGATCGCTCGAAGATAATTACGCCGCGCTGCGCTGGCTCTACAAAAATGCTGACGAGCTCGGAGTGAATCGCAAACGCATCGCCATAGGCGGAGAAAGCGCCGGCGGCGGCCTTTCTGCGCAACTCGCCATTGCCGCGCGCGATCGCCGCGAAATTCCCATCCTGTTTCAGTTGCTCATTTATCCGGCACTCGACGATCGAACCGGCAGCACTCGCCAAGTTCCGCCGTATATCGGACAGTTCGTTTGGAACGCGGGCTCGAATCGTTTCGCCTGGACTTCTTTCCTCGGCGTCCCGGCCGGCTCGCCTACGGTTCCGGCGGGCGCGGTTCCTGCGCGCGTCGAAAATCTCGCCGGACTTCCTCCCGCATTCATCGGCGTCGGCGCCCTCGATCTGTTTGTGGATGAAGATGTGGAATACGCCCGCCGCCTGATCAATTCCGGAGTTCCGACGGAACTCCTTGTAATTCCAGGCGCGTATCACGGCTTCGATGAGCTAGTCCCCGACGCCGCAGTTTCGAAGCGATTCACGGAATCGTGGATGGGTGCCCTTCGGCGAGCCTTCGCCGCCGGCTAGCCCGCGAAGCCTGGTTTTGCTGGCGACAAGCAACTGCATCGATCGATGTGTTACGCGGTCTCTGACGGAGGACCCAATGAAATACGTCTGTTTGGGCTATCTCGAGCCCGGCAAGTTCGAAAACATGTCTGAGAGCGAGCGCAACACCGTGTTTGACGAGTGTTTTAGCTACAACGACGAATTGCGGAAGAACGGACACTTGGTCGTTGAGGAAGCTCTTCAGCCCGCCAACACAGCGGTGACCGTGTCTTGGAAAAACGGAAAGGTTGCGGTGACAGACGGTCCGTACGCGGAAACGAAGGAGCAATTTGGTGGAGTTCAGGTGCTAGAAGCGCGCGATCTGAATCACGCAATCCAGCTCATTTCCCAATCCCCGGGAGTGAAGCTAAACTGTGGAACTATCGAGATACGTCCAGCGGCGGATATAAGCGAAATTATGAGAGAGAGCGAGCAGCGACGGCGAAAGATTATCTCGCGATGAGGGTGGCCACGAGGGAAAGTAATGATTAATATCAATCGAGTCGGTGTCCGAATTTGGACAATGGTAGCCGAAAACGAGCATCTCGTACGACGCAGTTCATTGTAAGTGATTTATAATGTGGGCCTTCCTATTGGCACGTGTGGTGCTGATAGACGCCGCGAGGAGAAGATGCATGTCATTTTTCCGCGATCTAAAAGTTGCGTTCCACTCGCTGATGCGCAGCAAAGGGCTGGCGACCATTGTGATCCTCACGCTGGCGCTGGGCATCGGCGCCAACGCCGCGATCTTCACGCTCGTCCGCGGAGTGCTGCTCAAGCCGCTCGTCAACCGCGACGAGAACCGCCTGATCTACATCCGCCAGAGCGCCCCCACCTTGGGAGAGGACAACACGACCTTCTCCGTGCCGGAACTCAAGGATCTCGAAGGCGGCATCCGCTCCGTCAGCGAGTTCGGCGATTTCTCCCAGATGAGCTTTACGATGACTGGACTCGGTGAACCTCGCGGAGTGCAAGGTGGCGTGGTCAGCGGCAACTACTTCGAAGTGATGGGTCTGCGTCCTGTTCTCGGCCGCCTCGTCGGACCTCAGGACGACGGTGCCAACGCGCCCGGCGTCATCGTGCTTACGTATCGTTTCTGGTCCACCGTTTACAAAAAAGATCCGAATGTGATTGGAAAGACCGTTCGCCTCAGCAGCCTTGGCGATGTTCCGGCTACGGTGATCGGTGTCCTAGAACCCTGTGTGCCGTATCCCGCGGACACAGAGATTATCGGCAACCTGGTCATCAGCCCGCATCATCTTTCCGCCACGATGATCACCGGCCGCGTCCATCGCATGACCGAGCTCTTCGGTAAGCTTGCTCCCGGCGCCACTCTCGATCAGGCCCGCTCCGAGTTGCGCACCGCTTATGCCTCCATGCAAAAGGACCATCCCGAAGCCTATCCCGATAACGGCGGCTACCGCATTGACGCCAGGATGCTTCGCGACCAGATCACTTCCGGCGCGCGCACCGTTCTCCTCGTCCTTCTCGCTGCCTCGGGCCTGGTCTTCATCATCGCTTGCTCGAACGTTGCCAACCTGATTCTCGCGCGGACGGTTCGCCGCGAGGGCGAGTTGGCCGTCCGCGCCGCGCTGGGCGCAAGCACCTGGGCCCTGCGCCGGATGCTGTTGGCCGAAAGCCTGCTGCTCTGCGGTGCGGGCGCAGCCATCGCGGTAGTGAGCGCGCAGCCGTTGGTTTCAATCCTGGCTCGATACGCATCGCGCTTCTCTATTCGCGCGCTGGATTTGACCGTCGATTCCAGCCTGCTCTGGGTGGGAGTGGCGCTGGCACTAATCGCGGCAGTGATTTTGGCATTTGTGCCGCGCCTGCCCTCTGCTACCGCGTCGAATGGCATGAACCTCGCGAGCGGCGGTGTCCGCATCACCAGCAGCATCAAACGCCGCCAGCGCATCTTCGCCGTCACGCAAATCGCCGCGTCTTTCGTGCTGCTCGCGGGCGCAACCGTGTTGGTCACGACGCTAATCGCGTTGCAAACGACCCGCACCGGCGTCGATACGCGACACGTCCTGGTCATCGACGTTCCAGCGCTGTACTACGGAAAAACGCCCCAGCAAGTCCTCGATTTTTACAAGGAATCGATACGTCGCATCGATGCGCTACCCGGCGTCACCAATACCGCTGTCGCTGAGATCGCTCCCTGGCGTGATGCCGAGAACTTCGGTATCGGTTTGCAATTCTCTGGCGATGGCCACGTCCATGGAAAAGACGATCCTCGCGCGCAATCGCGAACCATCTCTCCCGGCTTTTTCACCGCGCTGGGCGTTCCCATTATTGCGGGCCGCGATTTCAACGCGCTCGATGACGGCAGTGGAGAGCCGGTCGTGATCGTCAGCGCGACTCTGGCACAGCGCATGTTTCCTGGTCAGGATCCGATCAATCACCATGTCTATTGGACCGATCCCGTGCTCGACTTCCTGCCGGGCACTGAGAGCGAAAAGGCGCGAATTAGGTCGCCACAACGCATTATTGGGGTCGCCGCCGATGTGGACGACGATCATATCGTTCCTGCGCCCACCTCCACCATTTATGGCTCCTTTGCAGACGGCACAATGTTCGGCGGTCACCTGTTCATTCACACAACCGGAAATCCTTACGCGCTTGTGACGCCGGTAACGAAAATTATCCGGCAGCTGTCAGCCGATGAACCCGTTGAGCACCCCGCCACTCTGGAAGACATCCGTGCAAAGGTGCTTGCGCCGGACCGCTTGAACTCCTTGGTCTTTGGCGTGTTCGCAGCGGTAGCGTTGCTGATTGCGGTCGTTGGCGTCGCGGCTGTACTGGCGTTTTCTGTCAGCGCGCGTACACGCGAATTCGGCATCCGCTTGGCGCTTGGGTCACAGCCGGAAAATCTACTCAAAAATGTTGTCGCGGAAGGCGTGGTGATGGCTGGCGTTGGCATTCTGGCGGGAGCGGCATTCGGGCTCGTCGCAACGCGCGTGGCCGGCAGTTATTTCGGCGACTTGAAAATGCCGGGCGCATGGCCCGTGATCGTTTCTGCGTTCGTGCTTCTCGGTGCGGCAGTCGTCGCGTCGATGCTGCCGGCGGCACGCGCCGCCCGCGTGGACGTCATACAAGCGCTGCGCTCGGAATGATTTTCCCGGCGCGCCCAAGTTCCCCATACTCCTGCAAATTGCCGATCAAGCAATCTGTGCTGTAGTCCGGGCTGCCTTGACGGAGGATGTGCGCGTGCGCGAGTACTCCCGCAGATAGAGCGCCGCGGCCTTCAGCGAGTACCGGTGCTTCGGGCTTTTTGCAGAGATAAACTCGGCACGTTGTATACTCCTGCGAGTTAGGGCGGCCAAGCCGGAAATGTCCGCGAAGACCTGCGTCACGCCGCCGGGGAGGGTTATGACGCGCTCCACTTTGTTCCATGCGCTCGTTGCCACGGCTTTTTCTGTGCTGCTCATGTGTCCGGCGCTTGCGCGTCAGGGTACTAAGATGGACCCCGACGCGAAACCGGTGACGATCGAGGGCGCCGTTCGGGACCTTGCTTGTCCCGTCCAAAATCCGGCTGGGAGCGCCACCAGCTTCAGTTTGAAGTGCACCCTGGATTGCGTTAAGGGCGGCTCACCGATCATTATCCTCACCAAGGCTGGGCTGATCTATTTCCCAATCTCTGCGGACATGCCCGATGCCGACCAGCGTGAAAAGATGATGCCGTTTGTAGGGAAGTATGTGCAGGCAACCGGCCCGGTGTTCACGCGAAATGGAACTCGCGCGATCGCAATCACACAAATCGAGGAATTGAAGAGCGTTCACTTAGACACGGATGCTCGCTGAGCCTCCACGTACCGCCGCCCAACTCTCTCGGCAATCATCCGCAACTATTCGCCAATCAGGGCGCCGTCTACCAATCGGTTTGGTTAACACCGAAAGTTTATCCGCTAGGTTCGACAGCGAATTTACTCGTTCAGGAGGCTTTCCCAATCCGAGGGTACCCGGCCCGCGGGTCCCGGCGCAGGTTGATTCGCCGGATGCGAGCGAGGGCTGGGCAGTTCAGGACCCTCAAAAGTTTTTCGCGTGCGGTAATCGTAGAACCAGTCCTCGCCGGGTTCGAAGCTGTTGATGATCGGGTGGCCGGTGCTCGCGTTATGCTTTGTCGCATGCTGGTTTGGCGAACTATCGCAGCAGCCGATGTGGCCGCATTCGGCGCATCGGCGCAGATGCAGCCACCACCCGTCCGTTTTCAGGCATTCGACGCAACCGGTACCGCTTGGTTTGGCGTTCAAATTGATTCCTTCGCGTTCGCTCTTCATGCTGCCGACCCCGCCGCGCCTGACCGAGTCTTGTCAGCTACTTGCTCGCTGCCTCGTTGTGCAGCACTACTTTGGGTCATCGTGTCCTCGTATTGAGTTTTGTGTTTTCCGAGCAGCAGGAATTTTCTTCCAAGTCATTTGAACTGCTCTCGTAGCGGCGACGCTTCTGGCGCGCGGTTTCTCTTGGTTCGACCAAGATTCGTCTAAATGTATTCTCGGCTGGCCGGTATCATACTCCACGGCTCCCTCAACACAATGGGCGAGGACTTGGGACGCTCTCTATTTTCAGTACGGAAGGAGCGCCAAAATACCGAAACAATTTGAGACTTAATGCGTATAGTAGGTGCGGGTGATCGGCCGAGGCTGCTTGGCAGCCCGCCAGGTGGCGGCATGATTCCGCGAAAGGTGTGTCCATGAACAAAAAACTTAGTTTTGTATTTGCTGCTCTGCTGTTGGTTCCCGTTGCTCTGTTTGGGCAGGAGAAGGCACCGGCACCGGCTCCGGCTCCGGCGCAATCTACTCCGCCGGCGAACCCGATTACCGCGAGCGAAAAAGGTTTTTACGGGTTTGTGAGCGGAGCGGTGGTCGGTGCCGCGCAGAAGATGCCGGAAGAAAACTACTCCTTCAAACCGACACCGGAGGTTCGCAGCTTTGGCCAGCTCGTTGGCCATGTGGCCGACGCTTCGTACGCGTTCTGCTCGCAAGCCATCGGCGCAGCCAACCCAGTAACGGGCATCGAAAAAACGAAGACGTCAAAGGCCGACCTGGTGGCGGCGCTCCAGGGCGGAGTGGCGTACTGCAACAAGGCATTCGACAGCATGACCGATGCAAAAGGCAGTGAGATCGTTAAATTATTCAACTTCAACATAGCGAAGCTGACTGTGCTCTCGATCAACACGGCGCACACGGATGAGCACTATGGAAATATGGTCACCTATTTGCGACTCAAGGGGATCGTGCCGCCCACAAGCGAAAACCAGCCCGCACCGCCGCCGGCACCGGCACCGAAGTAAGAGACTGGAACACCTGACCCAGCGAACCGCCATGTCCCGTTAAACACGTTTGCCGGACATGGCGAATTCGCTCAAAAGCGCGCGTCGGCTCTCGCGCCGACGAGTAGCCCATTCAGCCAGAACACCGCGAGAGGATTCCGACAAAATCAGTTGCACACGATCCGGTTACTGGATGATGATGCCCATCCATCGTGACTACCTCGACGAGGTCATCACTGCATAAGGGCGTCCCTGGCGCTCTCATGGTCGTTGTCGTCCTGCTCGCGATTTCCGCATTTATTAATTATGTGGACCGCGGCAATCTCTCCATTGCTGCTCCCATGCTGAAAGACGAGCTTGGCATTTCCGCAGCAAAACTTGGAGTGCTACTCTCTGCGTTTTTCTGGACCTACGCGTGTTCGCAGCTCTTCTCCGGATGGCTGGTGGATCGTTTTAACGTCAACTGGGTATTCGCCGCTGGATTCATTCTGTGGTCCGCAGCCACCGCCATGACCGGCATCGTGCAAGCGTTCTCGGCGCTGTTAGTATTGCGATTGCTCCTCGGCATGAGCGAATCTGTCGCTTATCCCTCCTACTCGAAGATCATTGCTCTGAACTTCTCGGAAGAGCATCGAGGATTCGCCAACTCGATGATCTCTGCGGGACTTGTGTTGGGACCCGGATTTGGGATGTTTTTTGGCGGCTTGCTGATGGCTCGATTCGGCTGGCGGCCATTCTTCATCGTTTTAGGGCTTGCGAGCATGCTTTGGATTATCCCGTGGTGGATGTGGATGCCGAAGAAGCATCAAGCCACCCTCACAGATTCCATCGGCGCACCCAGTGTGTTCGAGTTTCTGCGATTGCGCTCGGCTTGGGGAACTTGCGCGGCACTATTCTGCGGAAACTATGTGAGCTATTTCCTAATTACCTGGCTCCCCTACTATCTCGTGCGCGAGCGGCACTTCTCCATGGACAATATGGCCAAGCTCGGTGGTACCGCCTACTTCCTGGGGGCGTGTTTCTCGATGTTCTCCGGCTGGCTTTCCGATCGATGGATAGCAACGGGCGCGACTCCATCATTGGTTCGCAAAACATTTACCGGCGGGGGTCTGGCACTGTCCGGAATTTTTATCGGGCTCGCGGCAGTCAGCGGGACGAATTATTGCGCTGTCGCGCTGATATTGGGTGTCATCTTTTATGGTGTTTCTGCCTCCAATATCTGGGCCATTACTCAAACCCTGGCGGGACCGAAAGCTGCGGGGCGCTGGACCGGCTTCCAGAACTTCATCGGTAATCTGGCGGGTGTCGTGGCCCCGGCGCTTACCGGATTTGTTCTGGAGCGAACAGGGCAATTCTATTGGGCGTTCGAAATCACGACCGGCGTTGCATTGGTTGGTATGGCATCGTGGGTTTTTCTGATCGGACCCGTCGAGCCGGTGATCTGGGATAGGAAACTGCGTGCTGCCGCAGTTCCTCCTGGTCCCTGACGCGTGCTCTCAAGCGCAGTTCAGCCACTCAAGTCCTGGTCAACTCGCTAAATTGCCTGATTAGCGCTGCCAGCTCAACCGGACGAGTGGAGCACCGGTGAAGCACTTGTCCGATATAGCCCATGTTGGAACAACCGGCCCGGAGCCGCCTTTGCTGCTTGCGCTTTCATTCTGCCGCGCTGTTTACAAGCTGGCTTTTCGTAAGGGACGAATAGGGGATGCTACGAGGAATAACGAGGTAAAACCGTTTGCTGTGTGTTAGCCGCAAAGCCGTTCTGAGCCGACCCACAGTTGAGCCAGGTCTCTGAGGTTGTGTTTGTATGTACGCGTTACCAAGTATTGCTTGCCGCCTTTTACACGCAGCCTGTACTCCCCGGTCGGTAAAGGCTGGATCTCCTCCACGGCCGAAATATTCACGAGCACCGAGCGGTGGATGCGAATAAAACCGTAGGGTTTGAGCTTCTCCGCCATGGACGAGAGGGAAGCGTGCACCAAATGGGGATTCGTTCGGGGCCGCAACGAAACGTAATTGCCTTCGGCTTGCACCGCCAGGATGTCGGCTAAATCCAAGAGTAGGATGCTACCGTTGGCCTTAAATGCGATTCGTGGCATACGCTAGAGGGACAGATCCGATCCTTTTTTCCGTTCCATCAATCTCTTGTCCGTTCCGGTCCTGACCTGCAAGTTTCCAATGTGCGAACTTGCCGAGCTTACGTACCGCCCGGTATGTACCGGTGTCCAACCCATTCGTTAGAAACGATGCTATCGGACTCGCTTGCCGTTGCCCGGCTGGCGCAGAGACCTCAGCCAGCCCACGATATTTTTGATCCCGGCCTTTATTACTTTCGGATCCTGAGCATTCTTTGCCAGCGAACCGTAGCCTTCCACCATCGCAATCAATAAGGCGGCGGCGTCGGTTGGTTCCACGTCTCGGCGGACGCTTCCGTGGAGCTGGCCCTGTCGCAAAACGGAGGCAGCGGCCTCGCGCCAGGCATCGAAGATGGCCTCCAGCCGCTTCCGGAATCCCGCGTCAAGAGGAGACATTTCCTGCGCCAGATTGTTCAGTTCGCAGCCACCGCACACATCCCCCGGCCGAACGGGTATATCTCGAACGATGGCAATCAGGGCGTCGATAGGATCTTTGACGCTCCGTAAAGGCTGAACCCACGTGCGGCGGACGTTGCGGGAGATGACCTCTTCGACCACGGCATATCCCAAGGCTTCCTTGTTTTCGAAGTGGTGGTACAGCGCTCCCTTGGTGACACCGGCAGAGGACAGGATGGTGTCCAGGCTCGCGCTCTGGAATCCCGTTCTGTAGATCTCGCGGGATGCTGCTCGCAGCAAACGCTCCCGCGTGCGCTCGGGATCACGCAGGCTAATCGCTCGACGTTTCGGATGTTTGCGTGCCGCCAACATACCAACCAGTATGTATGGTAACTAGAATTATCTGAAAGTCAATCACAATGGTATGAAAAGTGGGAGAAACGTCGCTCCAGCCGTTTTGCGACCGTCCCAGGATTTTGTTAGTCCGCCACTCGTTTGCGAACTCTGAACTGTCGGGCCTGTTATGTCACGTAATCGTTGTGAACGTGGAATACGGCATGCTCCCCAGTTCTCGGCCAGCCATCTCAGCACGGAAAACTTTGCTCGGACCAAAAGGAGAAGTTATGAGCGCACTAAGAAGGTTGCGGAATTTCTGGATGCCGTGGGTTGCGGTAATCGTTCTGGGTTGTTTCAGTAATGCGGTCGCTCAAACGAGCTACAAAATTACCGATTTGGGCACTAACAAAAGCACAGACAACTACAGCATGGCCATGGGCCTCAATAATGAGGGCTGGACGGAGAACATGGATGGGTTCGTGAACCCTCCCGAGAATAGTGTGTTTACGACGGTTGCGAGCGGCCGTGCGGTGATCAGCATCTACGGATTCAACATAGATTTGGGCACGCTTGGAAAACCCGGCGCCAACAGTTGGATTAACTGGGGCGGGATCAACGACCTCGGGGAAGCCGTTGGTCAGTCCGAAACAGCGGAACTAGATCCGAACGGCGAAGACCTTTGCGGCTTCGGCACACACCTTACGTGCGTTCCGTTTCTTTGGCGAGCGGGCCACATGAGCGCGCTCCCGACGCTCGGCGGAAATAATGGGCAGGCCAGCGCCATCAATAACCGCGGAGAAGTCGCCGGATATGCCGAAGACGGTGCCGTGGACTCCACATGCCCAGCCGGCACAACCAACAATCGGATTGACTTGGCGGCGTTGTGGGTAAACGGCAAAGCCGAAGCTCTTCCTCTGGTGGGTAGCGATGTAGATGCTGTCGCGTGGGGGATTAACGATCTAGGCCAAGCGGTAGGCTACTCGGGAAACTGCACGACAGCCATCCACGCCGTAATGTGGAAAGACCACACTGCCTTCGTGCTTCAGGATCTCGGAGGTACAGGTTCCAATTTCGGCTACGTCATTAACAACCGCGGCCAAATCGCCGGGCAAGTGGGCACTGCTGACGGCACAACCTTCTATGCCGCGGTTTGGCAGAGCGGCGCGGACGGCGCAGTCACAAGCATCGGCGTTCTGCCGGGAGATTTTGCCGCCTTTGCCACCGGCATCAACAACCGGGGCCAAGTGGTGGGAAACACCTTTGACTCCAATTTCAACTGGTCCCACGGCTTCATCTGGCAGGATGGTGTGCTGACCGACCTTAACACGCTAATTCCCGCGGATTCCAACCTCTTCATAATCTCGGCTAGCAATATCAATGAGGCTGGACAAATCTCGGGTATGGGAACGGTGATGAGCGGGCCGCATGCGGGCGACATCCACGCCTATCTTTTGACCCCCACACACGAACGCATAGGCGCGTCGATGGCAGATTTCGCGCTTACACACCCGCATTCGGTTTTGCACGCGAATGCTTGCAACCACTCTTTGCAGAGATTCAGACTCGGCCGATAGCGATAAAGGGTGTTTTCGGCGCTTGCGCAGCATGCATTCCAGCCGCATGCTGCGCGAAGGCGCAAGGCCGCAGATTGTGCGGGACAACATGGGTCACGTCGAATATCGGCGTGACCCAGATTTTTTTACGGCAAGAGCTGATGGGAAGAGCGAGTGGATGCGCTTGCCGCCATGCACTGGATGGTGTTGCACCGACCGGTTGAACCCGCAAGAACTTACAGGCGTTGCTAATTTTTTCGCGGCTGGACCCGGGCTGTTGAGGGCGGAACATGGCCCTTCAGCCGCATGTAAACGGCGAGGTTGCCGTAATGTTCGTTATTGTGGGTGATGTTGTACATCAGCACGGCTCCCCGGACCGTATTGGTCGACCCCGCGCCACCAATATTCGCAATCTTCGCCGGCTGAATGAAGTTAGCGTCGGTGGTCGCTGCGTACACCCGGTCGCAATAGACGAGCGAATCGTTCAACGCCTTGACGAGTGCCGCCTTGTCAGTGATCTCCTCGTAGTCAGCGGTAGCCGGCGACTTTTCGCCCGCAGCTTGCGAACAGAAGAAGAAGTTCGCATCGACCACGTGACCGATAATCTGACCGAAGGTGCGGACCTGCGGCGTCGGTCGAAAGGCGTATTCATCGGCAGGCATGTTCTCTGCCGCTTCCGCTAGATTTCGGCGAATCATCGCGTGCATCGCCTTGGCACTGCCCGCCAGCGAGGGCGACAACTCATCGGGATAGCCGGCGTCCGTCGTTTGAGCGGAGGCCGCCGGCAAAATCACAGACGCAAAGACAAAAGCCAACATAAGCACACGCAGCATCGGGTCGTCTCCCTTCACAGTGTGAATCGTTTTGGCCGCGCGAATCACTTATAAAACGCGACAACAGAGTCTTGTCAAGTGATACTTCCGCAGTAGGAACGGCAAACAGAGAAAGGCAAGGAGCGCTGACAGACAGTCGCACGACTATTGCGGGAGACCCGTTTTATAGAGAATGGCTTTGTGGCGCGGGTCAGGGCTGTAGGGGTCGTATACTGGAGCGCCTTTACATCGATAACTGCTCGCTGTTAACAGCGGAAATTATTTCGTGAGCTTGCCTTTTTCATTCTGAGCTGCAAGCCCATATCGTATTGCCGCTTCAAGCGTATCGATGTTCGTATCCTTTAGAGCTTTAAACCGAATGCAATATCCGGTCACGCTCGCCTTGCCTAGTTTTTTTCCATACGTTTTGGCTAAGTACTTCTTATCTTTGAGACCAAGAATATAGACAGAGATTCCGGTTTTGTTTCCGCTCACACCAATTTGAAAAAACTCTCTACTTTTTCCACCGGCATATTTTATTGTGTGAAATCCATATCCAATCGTAGGGTTGGAAACAGTATGATTTGTGCTGTCTTTACCATCGAAGAACCATAATTTGCATTCTGGTGACACTTGAAGTGTGAGCCGATGCAACTCTCGCATGTCACTGCGTTTTGGCTCCGCTTGGCTGGCAATATATTTCTTGATTTGTTCTTGTACGTTCATATGTTCTGCGATTAACGCGCAAACCGGACAAGTGAAGTGCTACGAAAAGGCTTGTCCGGTGCGGCGTCTCCGCCGAAGAGTGGCGGACGCTTGGCCGTCTCTAGGCCGCTGGCTTGGCCCCCTCAACGCTTTTCGCCGCTTTTTTGATCACATTGATCACGACTTCCGGCTGCGCCAACATCACCACGTGGCTGCTCTCGGCCTCGGTCGTGGCGGCGCCCATGCGTTTGGCAAAAAAGCGCTCCAGGTCAGGCGGTACGGTGTGGTCGTTTTTGGCGACGATGTACCAGTTCGGCTTCGACTTCCAGGCGGTTCCGCCGGCTTTTGCGTCAAACAAGTCGGGTTTCGGAACGCCCTGCGTGGCCCAAACGAGCTTCTGCTCCTTCTCCGAAAGGTCTCCGCAGAAATACTTCGTGCCCTCCGGACGCAGCCAGATACGTCCGTCTACGACTTCTATTTGGGAGAAGACGTCGGTCTTCGGGAAGTTGTTCAGTTGCGTCTGGGACGTCTCATCGGCGTCGGGAGCAAGTGCAGCGATGTAGACCAGGCCGGCAACGCGTTCGTCGGTTCCGGCGCCGGTGATGACGGTTCCGCCGTAGGAGTGGCCAACAAGAATAACGGGGCTGCTGACGCGACCTATCGCTGCTTTCGCTAAGGCAACGTCCTCTGCCGTGGAGTTGAGGCCGTACTGCGCTGCAATACACTCATATCCCTCTGCCTGAAGCGGACCGATCACCTTGCTAAAACACGAGCCGTCGGCCCAGAGGCCATGGCAGAAGACGATGCCAGGTTTGGTGCCTTTCATTTTGCTCTGCTGTTGGTATGGTTGCGGTGAACTGATTTCGTTTATCAGTCGGCCGCTGTGTGCGATCACACCGGCGGCCACCGTGCCGCCAGTGGTCACAAGAAACTCGCGGCGATTCGGCTGCGGTGATTTTGAGGAGCGATTGTGATCTTCCATTGTGGTTCACCTCACTTGAGAGTTGAAGCGACGCGCTGTTCAGCGCCCGAAAGGATATCACTTTCCGTGCGAACGGTGTTCTACAACCAAGGTCCCGCCAGAATGCGCTAAAACTGGTGAAAACAGCCGTTATCGCTGGCTAAACCCCAAGTGCCTGATTAACGCCCTAACCGGACATGTGAAGTTTCATTTCAGATGTTCCATAATCCGATTACCGAGAGCTTTTTAGCTTGTGTTTGAGGGTAATAGCAGCCTTAAGGACGCCGAACCAGAAGAGCCAGATTCCAAGAAAAGCCGCGACATAGAAGGCGGTAACTGAATCCGTCATCTGACCAGCCCAAACACCAAGAATGTCGCCAGGCATTCCGACCATTAGCCCAAAGATTCCGGGAGTAGAGTGAGATCCCTTGGTAACCTCTATAATGCTCATTGCGCCCGCCCATGCGCTCGCGGCTACAAGAGCGCACAACATGGGTGCCGTGTTATTAGGTTTGGTTTCGCCGCTTCTGAGTTCCATGAGGCGTCCCTGCAAGAGGCGTTGAGCCTTGAACGGCGAGAGTCTACCCCAGCCTCGTGAATCGGCTCAGTGCCTGATTAACGCGCAAACGGACGAGTGGAGAAATGGTACGGCACTTGTCCGGTAATCCGACTAATCAGGAGTTGGCCGCCGGTGCTGAGCAGTTTCTCCAGGATGTTCTGTAAGGCGCGATGGTTTTGGCGATCACGGTCCGGTCACTTCGCGGACGTAATCGGCGCCCGCGCAGCACGTCCGGGGAATACGCCTTCTACGAGCTTGCCGTCCCTTACGATCGCCGTCCCATTCACAAGGACGAATTGTATGCCCTCTGAATATTGTAGCGGCTTTTCATAAGTCGCCTTATCAATGACCTTGTCGGGATCGAATACCGTGAGGTCCGCATCGGCGCCGATTCGAATGCGGCCCTTGTCGCGAAACATCGGTGCATGCTCCTCAAGCCGCTGCGCCGGCATGAGCGTCATCTTCCGCAGCGCCGTCATTAGATCCAAAGCCTTTTCCTCTCTCACGTAGTGGCCCAGCACACGGGAAAACGTGCCCTGTCCCCGAGGATGAATATTGGGCCCAGTAGCTTCTGGTCCGTCACTCGCAATCATCACGATCGGATTGGCCACGGCCGCTCGCGCTGCGTCATCCGGAATCTCAAAAATGACTACATTCCCACCCTCCTTGCGGTACCTCGCAAAGGTATCTGCCGTTAATCGTTCCCCCGTCGCGCTCCACTCCAGATCCTTGTAGGTTATTCCCATTCTCTCTTGCCAACCGTCATCGAAAACTGCCGACTCCAGTGCGGTGCTGGCCGCGGTGTACGGATAGCATTCGGTCGTGACGTCCAATCCTCGTTTCTGCGCATCCGCCACCATCTCAATCAACTGGGGCGTGTACTTTAAGCCCATGCTGCTGATGTGCACGACATGCAGCGGCGCGCCTGTCACCGCGGCGTCCGCAATGACTTCCTGAATTCCCACCAGGCCCGTCTCCGGTTCCTTCAATCCGGAGTAACGTAGATGAACATGAACTGACGCCTTGTATTTCGCCGCCAGGCGGAACATGTCTAGGATTTCCCAGCGGGTCGCCGCTGGTGTGTACGCGATTC
>Ga0302326_10000740_pt1 | contig 86506 bp, 68 predicted proteins | sample Palsa_T0_3_FD_202264 | JGI IMG/M metagenome (GOLD analysis project Ga0302326, IMG submission 202264) | Peat permafrost microbial communities from Stordalen Mire near Abisko, Sweden - Palsa_T0_3 | ecosystem: Environmental > Terrestrial > Soil > Palsa > Peat permafrost | place: Sweden: Abisko...
CGAGGCCATTGCCGCAAAGCTGTGAAAATCACCGTCCAGTTCTTCAGCTTCCTCCGCCAACTGGTCGGCCAAAGCGAATGCACGCTGGAGTTGCCCGACGGGTCCACCGCGGCCGGCGCTCTCACGCAACTCCACGCGATGTTCCCGCGGCTGAAAGAGGCGGAGAAAACCACGCTCATAGCCATAGGCGTCGAGTTCGTCGCCCCATCGAGCCGTCTCCGTGACGGCGATGTGCTCTCGCTGATGCCTCCATTGCAGGGCGGGACGGATGCAGCAGCGGACGAGTGCCTCATTACGGACAAGCCAATTGACCGGGCAGAAGCGGAGCTCGGGAAATTCGATGGGGATGTGGGTGGCGTCGTTGCATTTTGGGGAATCGTGCGTGATGTGGAAGACGCCAGGCGCATTCGCGCCCTGGAATACACCGCCTACCGCGAGATGGCGCAGCACCAGTTCCGCAACGTACTGGCCGAGACCCACCAGAGGTGGCCGTTGAAACGAATTCGTGTCATCCATCGCCTTGGCATGATCGCCGTAGGCGAACCATCGTTGTTGGTGCGCGTGGAAGCGGCGCATCGCGGCGAGGCGTTTGCCGCAGCCCAGTACATTATCAACGAACTGAAGCAGAGAGTGCCGATTTGGAAGAAGCCGGTCGTGTGACGGCCGACGATATTTCCCCCGCGTTGCTACTTGAGCCAGATGCGGCAGGCAAATCGATATGCACGCGTGTGCCCTTCTTGGGCTCACTCTCCAGCGTAAGCTTCCCGCCGTGCAACTCCACGATGCGCAGGACATACGTCAGCCCCAGCCCCACGCCATCTTTCCGTTTTGTGAAGAACGGATCACAGGCGCGGCGACGCACCTCGTCGCTCATGCCTTCCCCTTCGTCGGCAACGGTTACTCGAACCGCGCCGACAGGGTCGCTGGTTGTGGTTACGACAATGCGGCTTTCGTCTGGCGAGGCGTCCATGGCATTCTTTAGGATTGCCACCATCGCCTGCTCGAAGAGTGGTCGGTCGAGGAGAACATCGGGCAGCGAGTCAGCCGGTTCAACGTCGATGGCGATGCACCGCTCCAGAACCAAGGGAACCAGCAGCGAGATAGAATCCCGGATCACGGGCTCAATCGTGTGCTGGCAGGCCTTGAGTTCGAGCGGACGAGTCGTATTCACCAGGCTCGTGACCCAACGGTCCATGGTATTAATCGTGGACAGCATGTTTTCAAAGGCGCGTTTGGCGTTGGGGTCGATACCCGCCGTAGTACGCTCGCGTTGGGCTGTGGTTCGGAGCGACTGTACGAGATTGCGAAGATTTTGACAGACCCGGATGGAGGCTTCGCCGGCGGATGCCAGTCGCTCGGCGCGCGCGGCACGGCTGTCGAGATCTTTGGCTTTCGCCGCCAACTCACACACCGGGGTCATAAGTTCACGCATTTCGTTGTTCGGCAGCGATCGCGTGGGATCGTTTGCCACCGCAAGCCGGATGGCTTCGTGCACATCGAAGAGCGGGCCGATAAACCAACGGCGCACCATCACCATCATGCCCACTAATAACAGTGTGCCTCCGCCCATAAGGACAATTACCCCCTGTACAGCCCACTGGTGGAACGTGACCAATTGCTGGTGGGCCTGATCAGCACTCGTGCGGTAGTATTCGGAAAGCTGCTCCAGGTCGGTGACGACCTGGGATGTCGGTGCGCCGCCTTCAATCGCCTGTCGCGCGTCGGCAATCTCGGTCATTTCGCGGTCGGTGCGCGCGAGGCGTTTGAGATCATCCAGGTGATCCAGATTCTGACGCGTGCTTTCGGGATGCAGGCGTAGCGCGGTCATCGTCTCTGCGACTTGTCTGGTCTGCAGGTTGTAGAATCCCACATCCTCCAGGATGTGATTGACGTGGTCGATGAGATACACCGACCCCGCGCCAACGGCCAGAAGGAACGCCGCCGCGACAGAGAATGAAACGCTCAACTTGGAATTGTTCGTCACGAAACCGAGGATAACAGAATCGGGACCACAACGAAAGAAGCAAAGTGGAAATTGTAAGCCTGGTGGTTACCATATGGTTACCACAAACCATAATCCTTCACAATGGCATGCCTAACGTGGTCGCCGCATCCGCCTGGCCGACGACATTCTTCGTGGTGCCGGCGACAAAAGCCGCGATGTTCTCCGCTGTCGTGTCGAGGATGCGCTCGAGCGCTTCCTGGCTGTTGAACGCGTTGTGCGGCGTGAAGACGACGTTGGGCTTCTTGAGAATGACGTGGTTCTGCAGCGCGGTGCGGAGCTTCTCTGGGTTCACGGCGTCGCCGAGCAATGCGCTTTCCTCGTAGATTGCTTCCTCGCCTTCCAAGACGTCGAGGCCCGCGCCCGCCAGAATCCCATCGTCGAGCGCCTTCAACAGCGCTTCGGTGTTCACCAATCCACCACGCGCGGTGTTGATCAGGATGGCGCCCCGCTTGATCAGGTGGATGTTGTCGCGGTTGATCAGATGATGCGTGTGACGGTTGTACGGCGCGTGCAAGGTGATGATGTCCGACCGACCAAACAGATCGTTCAACTCGGCGTACTCGAACCCCAGCACCTCCGCCCAGAAGCTGTCACGTTTGACGTCGAACGCGAGCACCTTCATCCCAAAACCCCGCGCAATGCGGATGACGTGCAGTCCGATGCGGCCGGCGCCGACGACGCCGATGGTCTTGTCCTTGAGATCAAACCCGCGCAGCCCGTCCAGCGAGAAATTCCCGGCCCGCACCCGCACGAACGCCTCATGCACTTTTCGCGACAACGCCAGAATCAAAGCGAACGTGTGCTCGGCCACGGTGTTCTCGCCATAGAACGGCACATTACAGACCATAATCCCGCGCTTCGCGCATTCCACTACGTCGATATGGTCGAATCCGGTCGACCGGGTCGTGACCATCTTCAAATTCGGCAGCTTCGCCAGCCGCTCCACCGTCAATTTCGAGTAAATGAACGGCGACACGATATCCGCATCCGCGATTTCGGAAAGATGTTTGTCCTCCAACACCTCACGGAACGCCACCAACTCATGGGTGCTGTCCAGCCGCTTGCGCAAGTACGTCTCTTCCCAATCGTGAAGTTCGAGAAATGCAATTCTCATCGACGTGCCTGTTTCAATCTCTCACGCCAGTAGCCGGGTTTTCGGTGCAAGTGCGCCACCGCGACAATCAGGATACTCTTCGGATAGGCCGAATAGATTACGCCATACGGAAACCGATTGGTCCGGCATCGCCGTGCACGACGCGATAGTTTCTCCCAGGCCCGTGGATGTTTGAGAATACGCTGAATTGTCCGGGCAACTTCTCTGGCAAATTGATCGCCCAAGCCCTTTTGCTGGACATCGTAATAGTGAACTGCATCCTCCAACTCAGCCTGCGCCGGTGGAAGAAACTCGCATTTCATTGGCGCTTTCGCGCCCGGAGCTTACGAAAGACCTCACGCGCGGTAACAGCTTTGATCTCACCACGCTCGTACGCGTCCACGCGGGCTTCCGCCTCATCCGCCCACAGTGAATCGATCTCCTTCTGGTGTGGTGCATCGAGACTCTGGAGAAGTTGTTCCGCCAGCTTCGCCCGCGAATGTGGTGGTAGCGCCAAAGCCACCTTCGCCACTCTTGCCGCTTGCCTAATCATGCGTCACCCTTATGAGTAGCATAGCTGAATCAACTGTGGTATTCAAGGTTTCGTAGCGCCGCCCTTACAAATCCAACCCGACGCTGCGGCACCATTCTCGATACGCAAAGGGCGAAATCTCACTCGGTTTGATCTCGCTGCGACCGCCCCAGAAGACGTTGGTATAGGCGACAGCGATGCCGGCTTCCTTCAGGTGATTGTCCATTGCGGCTTTGTGGGCGAGGAGCAGTTGTTTATCGGTGCCATGGGCGACGCCCATCACGTTGACATTGTGGAATTCGGGGCCACCTTCGCGCCAGTAGGCGTGGGTCATGATGTGGTGGCGGCCAACTTCGCGGCCCGCGTCGATTTCGCGACCCGGGGGAACGGCCCAATGGAACAACGCGTTGTAGCGTGTCACTTGTTCGCCATTGGCGACGGGCTTGACGTGTTCGAGGAATGTGGAAAAACGACCGATGATCTTGCGGTGGTTCAAACCGTCCGCAACATCGACAAAAGCTTCCAAAGACACGCCGGCTTCCTTGGCGCGCGCGTCCCAAATGTTCGGCATGAGTTCCGCGGGAGCGAATTCACGTTTCAGCGCGGTCAGGACACGCCACTCTATATCATTCAGCTCGGCGACCGTCACATCGGTGACCTCCGCTGGCACATCGGCACGGCTGCCCGGTTCCAAACCGCGCCGTCTCACATGGCCGACGCCGAGCGCAAACAGCTTCTTTGCCGGCAACAAAATGAATTTCTCCGCGCCGGTCTGCCGGCACAGAAATTCGCAGTGCCTGGTCATCGAAAAACCCTGCGGCACTTTCAAGGTTGTCCACAGCCGGTACTTGGAACCGGCGGTCGCGGTATCCGTCGTGCGGATCACGACGTGGCCGCTGAACGGGTCCCGCCGGAACATGTAATCAAACGCCGCATCGAGTTTCTCCGCCGGCACCTGCCATGCGATCAGCGCGCCTTGGGCGAGATTTGTCGCCAGCAACGTCTGGCGCACGCGGCGAATCGTCCCCGCACACAGCATCGCCTGAATCCGCTCGAGAACTACGGTCATCTCAACCCCCGATTGCCGCGCGATCTCGCCCAGTGGGTCACGCTGAAAGCCTTGGAGACGGTCCTCGGACACGGCGAGGATCTTCGCGTTGATCGGATCGGAGAAAGAAACCGGGTTCATGCGATTCGTAGGAACGAATTCTATTCGCGACTGGCCGCGATTGCAAATCGCTCTTACGGCATTGCGCCCGTGAGCGCCTTGTCGACGAGCGCGCGGCATTCCGCGCTCATGGGAATTGTAAGCGCTATCTGCTGAGCCTGGGGTGTCATCTTGCGCCACGTTTTTTGCAGGATGCCAATCATCTTCTCGTCGCCCGTCTTCGCCGTCGTCTCGGCGAATTGTGTTTCCAGAAACACAAGGCACAACGCATCTTCCAGTATGCGGCCATCCGGATTGCGCGGGAAATTGCGTTTGCGAATCAGATCCTGCACGCGGGAATTGATCGCGTCATCATAACCGACTTCGTGCAGGATTTCGCCGGCCTTCCTGGCGTGGAATTGCTTCAAATCCTCGCGCCACTTCAAGTACCCGATGCGCCCTGGCGGATACGAATCGCGCGGAATCATCCAACGACAGATATGTTGCGCCCGGGCAGCAAGGCGCAGTTCTTCGGACGCGTCGGGTGCGAGCCGCTCGACCCACGCGCTCAAACGCTGGGCGTATGGCAATTCGACCCCGCGCGGGTCCCGGCCGTTTTCGGTATCGAACCTATCAATGGCGGCCAGAAAGCGAGCCGATTCCGTGGCGCCTGTATTTGCGGATGGCTGTTGCGGAACGCTCACGGGGGAAGCATACGGGAAATTCAGACGGCGAGCAACCTGCGGAGGCGCGATCATTCCCAGAGTAGGGGGCGGGTTCGGATATGGCGAACCAGCAGCCAATGCACGAGCGCCACCACGCCCATCTCCACCGCCAACAAGACCCACAGGAAGTCCATCGTCCACGCCACGTAGGAAAGGACGGCCAGGATTCCCATCGTGATCATCGTCCCGAACATCACGACCACGTTCTTCGAACTTTGTCCGCCGATTCGCGGGAGCCAGGACAATGGCAGATAACTCTCCAGACAGGCGGGAAGCAACGAAACCGTTGGCATTGCTACCAGACCGGGTAGCGCCAATACCAGGGCTCTCTCTCCTCCCGAACTCAGAAACAGAATCAAAACTGCGGCCACGCATAAGGCGGGCAGCAACAAGAAGAAAATTGCAGCCTTGCGGACGCCGAAGAAAATGGACGCGGCGCTCTCCAGCGGTGCAGTGGCAAAGATATCCGCGGCGGCAGCTTGTGACGAGGAACGCAGGGTTTCCATCGCCGTGACGGGGAGGGTGCCCAACGTCCAGATGGTCATGAGTGGAATGAACGTGGAAATACCGGCGCGCCGATCCAGCAGACCCATGAGGGGGAAAATGATGAACGAACTTAACGAAGGATAGAGCCGCAGCTTGATTTCCCGGTCACGCCGCATGTATGCCGCGGCCAGTCGGAACGACGCGCGTTCGATTGGATCACGCAGCCACCAACGCAGGACCGGATTGCGTCGGCGTCTGGTGATGTCGAGAGCCCGCTTCGGGGCCGAGGCACGCCGCCGGGACTCCCCGAGTTTGGCGAGTGCTTCGCCGTAACTGGGAGCCAGCTTGCCGATGGCCGAATAGGTCAGCGCGCTTGTGGTTACCAAACCAATGGCGGCCAGCGACCAGTGGAAATACCGGGTCGTCTCGGTGCAGCCGATGGCATCGAACGCGGCGAACCACGCGGGTGGCCACGGGAACATGTACGGCGACCCATCCAGACTCAACCGGTCGAATCGGACCATGAGTCGCGGCAGAAGTTGGTAGCCACCGATGAACAGGAACGACATCGCGACCTGGGTCCACGCGGCGAAGTTGTCGAATTTCTCCCGGTCGAAGTATCGAACGATCAAACCGTAGGTGCACACGACTGTTACCGAGCAGAAGACGCTGAGTAGAAGAATGGACGCCACGTGGGCAAACGGAAACCACCATCGCGCCCCCTGCGCCGCCAGCCCAAAGAATGTGGGGAAGAAATTCAACGCCGCGGCCAGGAACGCGCTCAGCCCAATCAGGTTCACCCACTTCGCCAGAAGCAACGTCCGCGGATGGATCGGGCGATGCAACAGGACATCCGACTCACTGGGGCTGAACAAAATATCTCCCGATTCGGAAGTGGCCGCCATTCCCACGATGAAAAATGTCATGCTATGCAGCACCATTGCAAACGTGAAGACATCGACGTGGACGAAGACCTGCATGCTGGCCATCAGGCCCGTCAGCATGTACATGGCGGTCACGAATATCAGCCCGCGCGGTTTCCCGGTGCGCACGCGGCCCATCGCCGCTGACAGCTTGCCGCGGGTGCCCAGGCGCCAGTAACAACGCAACAAGGCCCGCAGTTGCACCCAGTCCAGGCGCGCCGCCTGATTCGGGGACGCCGTGCTCATTGCGTCAGGCCCCGAGCAAATTCCTCAGCCCGCGCGAGCAGGTTGCGCGTGCCGGTCAGTTGATTGAAAATGTGTTCGAGGGACTGTTCGCCGCAGCGCTGTTGCAATTCAGCCAGCGTTCCATCGGCCAGAATCCGGCCTTCATGCAGGGTCACGATCCGCTGGCAGATCCGCTCCACCACGTCGAGGATGTGCGAGCAGAAGACGACGGTCTTGCCTTCGCGCGCCAGTGAGGTGATCAGGGTCTTGACGCTGAGGGCGGCATTGGCATCGAGGCCGTTGAGGGGTTCGTCAAAAAAGATGACCTGCGGATTGTGCAACAGCGCCGAGGTGATCACCACTTTCTGGCGCATGCCTTTCGAGTACGCCGCCAGATATTTGCCGCGCAGCGTTTCCTCATCCAGCTCGAAAAACTGGCCGAACCGGCCAATGCGGGCGTGGGCTTCTTCGTCGGGAATGTGATAGAGCGCGGCCACGAGTTCGAGATATTCCCAACCCGTCAGCGCCTCGAATACCGCGCCACTCTCGGGGACGTATCCGACGACTCGTTTCACCTCCAGCGGCTGGCTCACCACATCAAATCCCTGGACCTGTGCGGTTCCCGAGGTGGGTAACAGCATGCCCGTGAGCATCTTGATCGTCGTGGACTTACCGGCGCCATTCGGTCCCAGCAGACCCACCAACTGGCCGGGGGGAATCTCCAGATCGATGGCGCGAACGGCCTCCTGGCTCCCAAAGCGTTTCGTCAATTGGCGAATACTGATCACTGACGCCGTTCTCCGTTCCCTGACGACCACAATAGCGGACGCGCTTGCAGAATCCCAGCCGATACTTTGCGGATGTCCGTTGCGCGGGCGGCTGAAATCCGATACTCTACTCGGAACGAACAACGGTGGAGGATCGCAACGTACATGAGCAATCTCATCAAAGTGGCTGAGGTCAGCGACCTGCAGCCAGGCGAATGCAAGACTGTCGCTGTCGGCGAACGGGAGTTGGCGCTGTTCAATGTGGGTGGCAAATTTTTTGCCACGGACAACGTCTGTCCGCACCGCGGGGGACCACTCGGCGAAGGCACACTGGACGGTAACATCGTGACCTGCCCATGGCATGGCTGGCGGTTCGATGTGTGCACAGGCCAATCGCCCGTAATCCCGACGGCGAAGGTGGAGAAAATCGACTGCGTCGTCGAAGGCAACGATGTGAAGGTGAATCTCAATGGCGCTTAAATCATCCTGGGAACTGGCGTTGGAACGCGGCGGTGGCAAACCCGCCGCAAAGCTTACCGCCGAACAAAAGGCGAAGCTGGCGGAACTTGATCGCGTGTACACCGCCAAGATTGCGGAACGGGAACTGGAGCTAAAGCCGAAGATCGCCGCTGCGCATTCCGCGGGCAAGCCCGAGGACGCGCAGAAGTTCGAGGAGACCCTCCGCTCGGAGATCGCCAAATTTCGCAGGAAACTGGAAGAGGAGAAGGAAAAGGTCCGTCAGAGCAAGTGAAACGCTCCGTCTGCGTCCTGGTCAGCGGCGGCCTCGACAGTTGCGTGATGCTGGTCGAACTCGCGCGCCGTTACCGCGGCATCCATCCTCTCTTCGTGCGGCAGGGACTCGTCTGGGAAAACATCGAACTTGTGCACTTGAGAAGGTTTCTTCATGCCGCCAAAATCCCGCACGTCCAGCCGTTGACCGTCCTCGCTTTACCGGTGCGCGACCTCTACGGCGTTCACTGGAGTGTGACCGGCCGCAAAGTCCCCCATGCCCTGACCCCCGACGAGGCGGTCTATTTGCCCGGCCGCAATCTCCTGCTGCTTTCTAAAACCGCCGTCTTTTGCGCATTGAACAAGATCGACGCCATCGCCGTCGGCTCGCTCGGTCATAATCCGTTCCCCGACGCCACGCCGAAATTCTTTCGTGATTTCGCCGTCGCGGCGGCGCAGGCACTTGATTGCCGCCTCAGAATCGTCGCTCCCTTTCGCTCGCTGTCCAAAGAAAAGGTGATTCTTCGCGGCCATCGGCTTGGTCTCCCAATTCAGCTCAGCTTTTCCTGCATCGCCCCACACCGTGGCCGCCACTGCGGCCGCTGCAACAAGTGCGCCGAGCGGCAGAAGGCATTTCACGACGCTGGCCTGGAGGATTTGACCCGGTATGCAGCGGCTCATTGAAGGAGTGCGCAAGTTTCGCCGGGAAGAGTTCGGCCAGTACCGCGAACTTTTCGCGCGGCTTTCCCGCGAAGGCCAGAACCCACACACCTTGTTCATTACCTGCTCGGACTCACGCGTCCTGGCGGAGTTGGTAACGCAGAGCCGGCCCGGTGATCTGTTCGTGGTCAAGAATCTCGGCAATATCGTGCCGCCGGCCACCGTCAGCGGCAGCACCAACTCGACCGCCGCCGCAATCGAATTTGCCGTTCACGTTCTCGGAGTGGACGATATCGTCGTGTGCGGCCACACGCAATGCGGCGCCATGACGGCGCTCTTGAACGGCCTGCCAGATGCGCGGGCGATGCACCACACGGCGGCGTGGTTGGAAATCGCCGCGCCAGTCCGTGAAATCGTCCGGCGCGATTACGGACATTTGGACGCGGCCGCGTGCGCAACCGCCGCGGCTGAGGAGAATGTGTTGCTCGCCCTGGAGAATTTGCGGGGATACACCACGGTGGCGGAGCGCCTGAACGCCGGTAAACTTCGTCTGCACGGCTGGTGTTTCAAGATCGACACAGCGGAGATGTTTGCCTACGAACCGGCCGTCGGCCAGTTCCAGCCGCTTGTGGGATAAGCCCTGTCCCGGCCCGCGATGCTCGGTCGACTTCTATTTGTGGCAGCACGAAGTACGCTAGCCACTAGCCCGCGACTGTGCTAATTGTTGCGCCATGGCCTACGATTCCTTGCGCGACTTCGTTGGGAAGTTGGATGCGGCGGGCGAACTGAAGCGGATTTCGGTCGAAGTCGATCCGGTTCTCGAAATTACCGAGGTCGCGAACCGCGAGATGAAGTTGCCAAACGGCGGGAAGGCGTTGCTTTTCGAGAAATGCAAGGGTTCAGCGTTCCCGCTGCTGATCAACGCGTATGGCTCGACGAAACGCATGGCGCTGGCGTTGGGAGTGAATGATGTCGAAGACATCGCACGGGAACTTGAAGGCCTGCTCAAGGCGAAACCCCCAACCTCGTTCAAAGAGGCCATCGCGCTATTGGGGACGGCGTTCGAGTTGCGACACGCCAAACCGAAAGTCGTTAGTTCGGGCAAATGCAAAGAAATCGTCCAACAGAAACCGAACGTCAGCGCGCTTCCCATCCAGAAATGCTGGCCGCAGGACGCGGGGCGCTTCGTATGCCTGCCGCTGGTGATCACGCGCGATCCTGACACAGGCTCGCGCAACGTCGGGACGTACCGGATGCAGGTGATCGACGAGCGGACGACGTTCATGCACTGGCAACTGCACAAGACGGGCGCGCGCCATTGGCGGCGGTACATGGAGTTGAAGAAGCGCATGCCGGTGACGGTCGCGCTGGGCGGAGACCCGGTGTACACGTTTGCGGCCACCGCGCCGCTACCAGATGGCATCGATGAGATGATGCTGGCCGGTTTCCTGCGCAAAAAATCCGTTGAGATGGTGAAATGCGACACGAACGATCTCGAGGTGCCGGCGGATTGCGACTTTGTGTTGGAAGGGTACGTGGATCCGGAAGAGAAGCTCGATCTGGAAGGGCCGTTTGGCGACCACACGGGCTATTACACGCTGCCCGAGCCGTATCCGAAGTTCCATATCGAACGCATCACGCATCGGCGCGATGCGGTTTACCCCAGCACGATCGTTGGTATGCCACCCATGGAGGATTTCTACCTGGGCACGGCCAGCGTGCGGATTTTCCTGCCCGTGTTCAAAATGAACTTTTCCGAGATCGTGGACATGGCGTTACCGGCCGAAGGCGTATTCCACAATCTGGTCGTGGTGTCGATTAAGAAGCAGTTTCCGTATCACGCGATGAAGGTAATGCATGGACTGTGGGGCATGGGGCAGATGATGTTCACCAAGATCATCGTGGTGGTGGACGACGACGTGGACGTGCATAACACGAACGAAGTATTATTCCGTCTGTGCGCAAACATCGATCCCGAGCGCGATACAATTTTCACGAAGGGACCGGCTGACGTGCTCGACCACGCCACCCCCGTCATGGGTTTTGGCACCAAGATCGGTATCGATGCGACACACAAGATGAAGGGAGAAGCGAACGCCCGTCTGTGGCCACCGATTATCAAGATGGATGAAGTAGTTAAGAAGCGCGTGGACGAATTGCTGCGACATGTCGCGCGATGAATTCACCTGTCCGGTCTGTGGGGCTCCGGTTCCTGCAAAAGCAAGGGCGTGTCCCGAGTGTGGTGCGGACGAGAAGACCGGTTGGTCTCAGGATACGATCTATGATGGGACGGACATCGAGGATCCCGAAGAATTCGATTACGAGGACTGGAAGCGCCGCGAGGTGGAAGGACGGGGTCCGCGACGGACGAGGAGACAATGGTTTTGGTGGGTGATGGCGGTCGCGATGTTGGCGGTATTGTTGTGGTTGTTCCTTGTGCGACAATGGTGCGCGACTCCGTAAACTTCCGTAATCTTGAAGATCGACATCAAACGATCGGCTGCAATGTTGCTGGCGGTGGTGCTCCTGGTCGCGCTGGGGCTTCGACTATATCACCTCCGGGAACGTGTGCTCTGGTTTGATGAAGCCAACTCCCTGCTGATTGCCCAGGCAAGTCCGGCCCGCATCGCCGATGCGGTTCTCGATGATACGCATAGCCCGTTTTATTACGTGGTCTTGCACTACTGGCAGGTTGTTGACCGCGGAGAAGTGGGAGCGCGATTGTTATCGGTTCTCGCGGCGGTGGCAACGGTGGCTGTCGTGTACTGGCTCGGCTGTGAGTTGGCCGGATGCATGGCGGGCTTTCTGAGCGCGACGTTTCTGAGCCTCTGTCCGCTGCATGTGTGGTATTCGCAGGAAATACGGATGTACACGTTGCAGACGCTGCTCGTGTGTTTGTCGTTTCTATTCATGGTACGCGCGCTGCGCGAGCGACGGGCCATGCCGTGGGTGAGTTATGTCATCTTTACCGCCCTCAGCTTGTACGCCCAATATGTGTCTGTCTTCGCCGTAGTTGCGCAGAACGTGTTCGTGGCGGTGTATCACCGGAAAGATCGGCGGGCGTTACGTCACTGGTTGCTCTCCCAATGCGCGGTGGCGCTTCTTTTCGCTCCATGGGTCCCCTCGTTTATGACGCAGATGAAGATTGTCACGGGGAGTTCATGGTCTCCGCCGCTACAATTCCGGCAGATTCTGGGTTTTCTATGGTTGTTGAGCGGGACATATCTGGGAGACCCACGTGCCCGCTACGTGTCGGTTTTCGTTACGGCCGCCGTTTTTGTGTTGGCCGTAGTCACGCTAATCCGTCGCACGGAAAGCCGTCAAACGGGCGCGTTACTCGCGCTGTGGTTTGTGTTGCCCATTGTCCTGCTGGCGCTCCAGTCGTTGAATCAAAATCGGTTTTTGCCCCGTGCGCTGGTGTTCACGACGCCAGCGTTCGCCTTGCTGGTGGGGTGTGCGGCGGCCCAAACGTGCAAAACAACCGCACGCCTGGCCATGGGATTAGGAGCGATTACCCTGTTGGTGGCGAACATGTCCGCGCTACGGAACTATTATTCTTCCGAAAACGCGTGGGTAAAATCCGATCTCCGCGTGGCGGCCGGCAAACTTGCAGGCGAAGTTCGGCCGAGCGACATCATCCTGCATACGTCGGAGTTTTCCTATCGCCCGTTCGAGTATTATCTGGGAACCAACATCGCGCAGGGAGTCATCACGGCACCGGTGTATTTGCCGCACCTGTTTCGCGTGACCGGGGATGGTCGGCTACCGCAATCCACGAACGGTTTCCAGCGGATCTGGTTGGTTTTGTATCCCGATTTCGCGCATCCGGGCGTTGCCGACAAAGACCACGGCTGGATGGACCAACACCACCATTTTCTTCGAGTGTTGCACGATTCCAGCACGGCTTTCGTTGGGCTTTACGAACGACGGGATTCACAATTGGCGCCCACCGGCGAATAAATCTTCCTGAAGCTTGATTGCCGCTTACGACGCACTTAGAGTCGGTCAGCGAGGGCCCGAAGATTTCGATGAAACATTCGGATTTTGTTCATCTGCATTTGCACACGGAGTACAGCCTGCTCGATGGGGCATGCCGGATTTCGGACGTGATTGACAAGGCGTACGCGTGCAAGATGCCAGCGGTGGCGATGACCGATCATGGCAACATGTTCGGGGCCATTGAATTCTACAAAACGGCGCAGGAGAAGGGGATCAACCCGATCATCGGTTGTGAGACCTACATCGCGCCGGGTTCGCGACTCGAGAAGAAATCCACCAACGCCCGCGATGCCGCGTATCATCTGGTTCTCCTGGCGAAGGACGAAGTTGGGTACAAGAACCTCGTGCAATTGGTTTCCTCGGCCCACCTTGAAGGTTTCTACTACAAACCACGCATCGACAAGGACATCCTCGCGAAGCACTCGAAGGGGCTGATCGGTCTCACGTCATGTCTCAAGGGTGAGGTGCCAAACAAGATCAAGGAAGGTCAGGCCGACCTGGCCAAAACCGCGTTGGACGAGTATCGGCACATCTTCGAGCCGGGCGATCTCTACGTGGAGTTGCAAAACCACGGGATCGAGGAACAGCGCACGGTCAATCGCACGTTGATGCAGTGGGCGAAGGAATTCAACCTCCCCATGGTCGCCACGAACGACGTGCATTATGTCGAGCGCCAGCACTGGGAAGCGCATGACTGCATGATTTGTTTGCAGACACAGTCACTGCTCTCGGACGAAAAGCGGATGCGGTACGTGTCCGAACAATTCTACCTCCGCACACCCGAAGAAATGCATGAATTGTTCGCGGAGGTGCCCGAGGCGTTGACGAACACGCTGGCGGTCGCCGAGAAGTGCAACCTCCTCCTGGAATTCGGCAAACTGCGGTTTCCCGTATACCAGGCGCCCGACGGTTTCACGCGCGAGCATTACCTGCGGCACTTATGTGTGCAAGGCCTACACGACCGATACGGCATCGAATGGAAGAAGCCAAAGGACGAACGGGAGAAGCAGATTGTCGAACGTGTTGAGTTTGAACTGAAAATCATGGAGACGACGGGATTCGTCAGCTATTTCCTGATTGTGTGGGACTTTGTAGATTTCGCGAAGCGAAACGGCATTCCCGTCGGACCGGGCCGTGGCAGCGCGGCCGGCAGTGTGGTGGCGTATCTGCTCAAGATCACCGACATCGATCCGCTACGTTACAATTTGCTGTTCGAGCGTTTCCTGAATCCCGAGCGTATCTCGCCGCCCGATATCGACATGGATTTCTGCTACAACCGCCGACCGGAAGTCATCGATTACGTTCGCAAGAAGTACGGTGACGACCATGTCGCGCAAATCATCACCTTCGGCACGCTCGGCGCGAAGATGGTCGTGCGCGACGTGGGTCGCGTGATGGGACTTTCCTACGGGGAATGCGACCGCATTGCGAAGATGATCCCGCCAGACATCGGCATGACGCTCCGAAAAGCATTGGAGATCAATCCAGAATTGAAGGGAGCCTATCAGAGCGAGCCGACGGTGCGGCGGGTCATCGACTACGGGTTCACGCTCGAAGGTCTCTCTCGCAATGCCTCAACGCACGCCGCCGGTGTGGTCATCGGCGCCGAGCCATTGACGAATATCGTCCCGCTGACCACGGGTACGAACTCGGACGAAATCGTCACCCAGTATTCGATGAACCCGCTTGGTGACCTCGGCCTGTTGAAGATGGACTTTCTCGGGTTGAAGACGTTGACGGTCATCAAGGACGCGCTCGATCTCATCAAGCAGACCACCGGGAAGCGGATCGACATTGACGCGATCCCGATGGACGACAAGAAGTCGTTCGATCTGCTGGCCAAGGCCAATACGATTGGCGTCTTCCAACTGGAATCACCGGGCATGCGCGATCTGTGCCGGCGCATCGGTGTGGACTCCGTCGACGTGATCATCGCGTTGATTGCGTTGTTCCGCCCCGGGCCGATGAACATGCTCGACGACTACGTGAACCGCAAGCACGGCAAGGTCAAGGTTGCGTACGACCATCCGCTGCTCGAGCCGATTCTCAAAGAGACGTTCGGGGTCTTCGTGTACCAGGAGCAGGTGATGCAGGCCGCCAACATACTGGCCGGTTACTCGCTGGGCGGCGCGGACATGTTGCGTCGCGCGATGGGCAAGAAGAAGCCGGAGGAAATGGAGCAGCAGCGCGAGGTTTTCATCAAGGGGTGCCACGAAAAGAACAAGCTCCCGCGCGCCAAAGCCAACCAGATTTTCGACACGCTGGCAAAGTTCGCGGGGTACGGCTTCAACAAGTCGCACAGCGCTGCGTACGGCGTCGTTTCCTACCAGACGGCCTGGCTCAAGGCGAATTATCCGGTCGAGTTCATGGCCGCGCTGCTGTCCAACGAACTCGCCAATACCGACAAGCTCCAGTCGTTCATCAACGAGTGCAAGCGGATGGGCATCGAAGTGCAGGCACCCGATGTCAACGAGAGCAGTGTGCTCTTTACCGTGCGCGACGGCAAGATTCGGTTCGGCTTGGCGGCCATCAAGAACGTGGGCGAGGTCGCGGTGCAAAACGTGATTCAGGTGCGCGAGACGAGCGGGCGCTTCCAATCGTTTGAAGATTTTTGCACCCGCGTTGATCTGCGCGTTGTGAACCGGAAGGTACTGGAGTGCCTGGTGAAGTGCGGCGCGTTTGATTCACTCGGCGAACCGCGCGCGCAGTCGTTTGCGGCAGTCGAATACCAGATGAACCGTGCGTCCAGCATCCAGCGTGACCTTGAACGCGGACAGGCTGTGATGTTTGACGTGAAACCTGAAAACGCGCGGCAGAAGGCCACGGGGCAAAGTCCCACCGTGGATTGGTCGCAGAGTGAAATGCTCGCATTCGAGAAGGAGTTGTTGGGGTTCTACGTCACGGGGCACCCGCTGAGCGAGTACGCGGAAGTGCTGCGGCGGTACGAGCTGGCCTCATCAGGACAACTGGCTCAGCTTCAAGAGGGGCAGGTGACGCGCATCGGCGGGATCATCAGCAAGTTGACCCCGAAAACGACGAAGCAGGGAAAGCCGATGGCGATCATGACGCTGGAGGACCTGGATGGTTCGGTCGAGGTTCTCATCTTTCCCGAGTCCTACGCGAAGTTCGGGCAAAGCCTCAAGGCCGACACGGCCATTTTCGTGTGCGGCACGGCGAACTTACGCGAAGACAAGCCGAAGATTTTTGCTGATCAGATCATCCCGTTGGATGAGGTGCCGAAGCGATTCACGAAGGCGGTGCATATTCGTCTCTCGACGGGGACGGCAGACGAGACAACCCTTGTCCGTGTTCACGAAGCGGTGCGGACGAACAAAGGAAACGTCCCGGTTCTGTTTTGCTTCATGTACCCGGATGGCAAGCTGGTTTTTCTGGAAGCGCACGAACATTTTTCCGTAACGCCAACACAACAGTTCGTCCGCGACATCGAGGCGATCCTCGGCGAGGACAGCGTCTGGCTGAAGGTGGACACGGAGAAGCTGACGGCCAAGAACGGTTCGCGCCGAGAACGCTGGAGCGGGGCACAGTAACACGTACTCAGCGGCCGTCATTTCGGAATGACGAGCTTTTGGCCGACTTTCAGTGCGTCGCTGGTCAGGTCGTTCGCTTTTCTCAAATCAGCGATGGTGACGCCGCTGGCTTTCGCAATCGAGGTGAGCGTTTCGCCTTTTTGGACGATGTGCTCATTGGGGTTCGTTGGGCCGGGCGACTGGGCGGAGCTGCCGCCGCTGTGCGATCCACTCATCGCCGCAAGTTCCTTGGCGAGTTGGTCGAGAATGGCCTTTTTGTCGGCCTCGCGCGCCGCGTCGAGGTCCCGAACGCGGACTTCCAGCGCTTGAAGGTCGTTGGCCGAGGCGCTGGGGCCGGCGTGGCGCAATTCCTCCAGTTGCCCTTGGATTTGCTTGATGTCCTGCTGCATTTGCTGCTGGTTGACCTGAAGCGCATCGACATCCGCGCGAAGCTTGCTCAGGCGCTCATCGAGAATGGAGACTTGTTGGACGACGGTTTGTTCCTCGGCTGGCGTGGAGGTTGCGGTAACCACCCAAACGACTGGGACTATGGCAAATTTGAGAAGCTCCTTGTATTTCATGTCGGTAGTCTAGAAATGGGGCCGAATCGATGCAAGTCTCGAATAGTTACCTGCGCAAGCCACTGTACCAGAGCCAATAAAGTCTGGCCTGAATCGTGCTTTTCAGACCGTGGCGAGTAATTATGAGCACGGTCGATTTGGAACACTCGGAGGAATTGACAGCGGAGAGTGGAACCCCCGATACAGGGTTGCAGGGATCAGTTTTGACTCCAACTCAGTCGGATTCCGTTGCGCCGTTGTTCACCAACCCGGCTGATTGGTTCGTTCCGGCATTCCCCGAGACCATGGAGGACCTGGATGTCAGCCCCGGGTTCCTGGCTGATCTGGCATTGAAGACCGTGCCGCTCGATTCTGAATGCACCACCGCCTCCATCGCGAACCGCTTGCGTCTGGGTATGTTGATCACCGAGTCGCTCCTCCAGCGGCTGCTCCACGACAAATTCATCGAAGTGAAGGGCATGGTCGGCCTGCACAATCATCGGTATGCGATGCTCGACCATGGCTGGCAGGAGTTGCGCCGTCTGACCAGCTTCTGCAGTTACGCCGGACCGGCCCCCGTCTCACTGAAGTCTTACACCGAAATGATCACGCAGCAGGTTCGCAACCGGCCGCCCGCAACTCGTCAGGCACTCGATCAGGCGATGTCGAACCTGATCCTCTCCGATTACTCCAAAGAGATCCTCGGACTGGTCATTGGTTCGGGTCGCAGCTTGTTCCTGACGGGACCCTCTGGCAACGGCAAGACCGCCACCGCGCGGGCGATCGTCGACGCGATCCCCGGTGAGATTTGGATTCCCTACGCCATCGAAGTGGACGGCCAGGTGATCCGGATCTTCGACACTCACAACCATGTGCCCGTCGCGCATGCGAATGACGGTTACGACCGCCGCTGGGTGCGGGTGCGTCCGCCGCTCGTCGTTGCGGGCGGTGAATTGACGCTGCAAAGTCTCGATCTCACGTTCACCGATACGCAACGCTTCTATGAAGCCCCGTTGCACGTCAAATCCAATGGCGGCGTGTTGGTGGTGGACGACCTCGGTCGCCAGCGCTGTTCAGCCACGGAATTGTTGAACCGCTGGATCGTGCCGCTGGAGTATCGCGTCGATTACCTCACGCTAAGCACCGGGAAGAAAATTCAGATGCCCTTCGAGCAGATCGTGGTGTTCGCAACGAACCTGACCGAGGCCGATTTGGAAGACGAAGCGTTCATGCGGCGCATGGGCTACCGCCTGCAGGTCGATGCTCCCAGCCCCGAGACCTACACGGAGATCTTTCTGCGTTACGCTCGGTCGCGGGGTCTGTTCGCCGACGAAAACCTGGTCGCCTATTTGTTGCGGAAATACCAGACCGAAGGTCGCATCGCCAAAGCCTGTGATCCTCGCGACTTGATCGACCGCACCATCGACCGCTGCCGCCTGCTGCGGCAACCCGTCAAACTGACCGAGCATGGCTTGGAAATCGTGTGGAATGGCTATTTCGGCCACCCGCGCACGGACCCCAAGCAGCGTTGACACCTGAATTTGGGTTCGCTTTTCGTCGCCCACCGCAAACTTGTCCGACATTCGCTGGTGGCAACCCTCTCTTGCTGAATTGGTTCCCAATTTCTCCTCAGTGACTCGATTTGGCTTCGTTTCGCAATTTCTCCTCTTTTGTGCGTCCCCCCTCTTGCGCCAATCTGCCATCCCTCATCGCCAACCGCCGACAACCTATGTCAAAGATCAAAATACGACCGCACCGACTCTACCACGCGCCCTGAATCGCGTCCAGCTAGAAATATCGTTTTACGATAAACGACGGCTTCAGCCTGCGTCCATCTCCCCTCAAACATGCTTCCGGGACCGGCTTTGATAGTCCGGCTCAGATTCCGATTTCCACTTGGACCAACAAACCTCGGAAGTCCGTTCCCTACTTCGCTGCGGGACTGTACTCGATCGTCAATGGGATTTGGTCAAGACTCCGAATGGGAAGCTCATCCGCAAAGACGACTTTAATAATCCGTACGTCGTTGTTCGCCCAGCGCCCTTCTTGCAGGAGGAATGTTTTCCCAAACTGCGCAATCGTGATGCGCGCCTTTTCACGCGCCAGGTCGATGTGGTCCTTGCTCTTCGCATAGTGCACAATCGTCGGCGTGATCGTCGCCTCCAGTTCATCCAGCACGTCGTGCTTGTCCCATCGTGCCCAGCCGTTCTCCGCCCATTTCTGGATCCGGTCCGTGCGAATGGCCGGCGGGAGCGACGGGCGGAGGGCGGGCGCTTGAATCACACAGAGCTGGCCTCTGGTTTCGACCTTCCAAGGATCCGCCAACTGCACATGGTATCGGTAGACCACTGGTACGCTAATGAATGCCTTGGTTGTGCCGCTCGGGATCGAGGCCCAGCCCCATCCAATCCAGTCCGTGTTTTCCTGGTAAAAACTCTCTGTCGCCTCCGCGGTGGCGACTTCCAGCCGGCCCAACCCGGCATCCGAAACACGGGGTAGCGAAGCCACGAATCGCCGCGTGATCTCGGTGTGGAACGGAGTTGAGATGATTCCCCGACGGAGGAACACAATCGACCCGATGATCCCAACGAGTACGACAAGACCGATAAATAAGGCAGCTTTCGCGCCCTTGCTCATGTTCTTCTACTCACCTCCGCTGCCAACTATACGTTTCCAGCCTGAGGCGCGTCAACTTAAGGGATGGCGAGGTAGTGTCCGAATTTGCGGTTCGTAGAACGGGCATCTTGCCCGTTTCCGCGATTTTATGAACGGGCTGGAAGCCCGTTCTACTGAATTTAGGACACTACCGTTACCACTTCCCCGTGGACGGTGCGGCAGCTTGTGGATATGATTAAGGTGTGACCGAGCGCATTACAAATCTGCGGGATGCGATAGAGGACGGGCACGAATGCAAGACACTCCACGATCATTCCGTGCCTGTACGCGAGATATTTGGGGAGCAAGTCGTGTGGGAGGGCGTTGTTGAAGTGTTCGCTCTAATGGGCCACCCGAAAGCCACCCGTTGCTATGCATGGAGCTTCAAGGATGGTTCCACAACGCGCTGCATCACTGTCTTGGAGCTTCCACCTGTAGAGTCACCACAAACGGCTGTGCGGGCCGCTATTGCGAGCAAGGCGCAGAAGTGAGCACTCCAAAATCTATGGGTTCATTCAGGGCCGCGTTCTTTATAGCAGGCACAGCTTTTTTGGGTACGGTTTGTTACAATGTCCTAACCGGAAATCCGCCGGTTACTCTTATGGCTCTAATCGTGACGGCCGGAATCACCGTATATGTGTTCTGGAGAGTTAAAATCCGCCAACCGAAGTAGCGTTTCAAATTAGGACACTACCGAATCAACAGTATCGTTGACAAAAACGGTCGAATCTGGTACTGTTTCCTCGAAATGAAGCGAGTTCATCAACGCGTCACCGCAATCCAGGCAAGCTATTGGTTTTACTTTAGCCAGCCCTGCCTGCGGGCTTCGTGTTGATGCCTGAAACGTTGACACCAAACCGTCCCGCAGATGCGGGACGGTTTTTTTATTGCCATAAACCGGACCGCGTCACGGGCAAAGGAGCAAAGGAATGATCATTGTGCTAAAACCGGGAACCAGTGAACAGGACATCCAGCAAGTGGCGGACGCGGTCAAGAAATTCAAGTATGAACCGCGCCTGATTCGCGGCGTGGAGCGCACCGTCGTGGCCTGCATCGGTGACGAGCGGAACCATCACACCCTCGAGTCACTCATCGTGTTGCCACAGGTCGAGAGCGTCACCCCCATCCAGAAGAAATACAAACTCGTCAGCCGCGAATACCAGGCGCGCGACTCGGTGCTCGACGTAGCGGAGTTGAAAATCGGTGGCGGCGTGTTCCACGTCGTCGCCGGCCCCTGTTCCGTCGAGAATCTGGCGCAGACTTTGGAGACCGCGAAAGCGGTGAAGTCGTACGGCGCGACTCTCTTTCGTGGCGGCGCATTCAAGCCGCGCACCTCGCCGTACGACTTCCAGGGATTGGGCCGCGAGGGGCTGGAGTTGTTGCAGCAAGCCCGCGCGGCCACAGGGTTGCCGATCGTCACGGAGGTCATGTCGCCGCAAGACGTCGAGATGGTGGCCGCCTGTGCCGACGTCCTGCAGATCGGCGCCCGTAACGCGCAAAACGTCCCGCTACTCGCCGCCGCCGCCGCGTCGGGCAAGACGATCCTGCTGAAGCGAGGCGTATCCGGCCTCGTCGATGAATGGTTGCTGGCCGCCGAGTACATCTGCGTGCATGGCAACAACAAGGTCATCCTCTGCGAGCGCGGCATTCGCACGTTCGAACACGCGTGCCGGAACACACTCGACCTGAGTGCCGTCGCCGTCGCGAAAAAGGAGACGCACCTGCCCGTGTTCGTCGATCCCAGCCACGCGGCGGGCCGGTTCGACATGGTGATCCCGCTGGCGCGCGCCGCGGTCGCCGTCGGCGCAGACGGCCTGCTGGTGGAAGTGCATCCCGACCCGGCCACCGCGTTAAGCGACGGCGGTCAGCAGCTCAAACCAAAACAGTTCGGCCAGTTGATGGCGGAAATCCGTCCGATCGTCGAGGTGATGGGGAAGCAATTGGGTGGCGCTTAAGCCCGTGTAACGCGCCAGAGCAACCACAGTCCGAGCAATTCAAAAAACAGGTTGGGCGACCAGAGAATCGCCTCGGGGAACAGGGCGGGTCGGCTGCGGAGCGTGTTGGCCAGTACGGTGATGAAGTAGAAGCCCAGCGCCAGTCCAAGGCTGAGGGCAATCCCGATGGACGTCTCGCGCCGGCTGGTCTTGATCCCCAGCGGAATGCCGATGAGCGTGAACGCCAGGCAGGCGACAGCCCCGGCGATACGCTGGTGTACTTCCATGAGCGCGGCGGCGGGATAAATGCCGTGGGCGCGCAAATCACGGATTTCATCAATCAATTCGGATAACACAAGATCACTGAGTTGTCTTGCGGCCTTCGCCTGTCGCAACGCGCGACCCAGGTCCAGTTCGATCGGATAGCGCTGCGCCGTGGTGTCGGGGTGGATCTTGTGAACATTGGTCGGGTCCTTCGCGTCGCGCAGGTCGCCGCGCACGTTGTACAGGTCCAGCAACAGTTTGCGCTCGGCGGGATTGGCGGAGATGATGCCCTTCTCAGCGCGCAGGCTCGAGATGACGTTATTGCTATCATCGAGCGTCATGAGGGTCACATTCTCGATCATGTTTCCCTTGGCCGAAGTGGTATCGTTCTTGTGGCCGACGTAAATCAGGTAACCAGGAAAATCCTTGATCAGTTCGCCTTCCTCCAGCAGCGCCATCGGCCGTTCCGATCCGAGACGGACGAACATGGTCTTGAAGGCGAACCGGCACTGCGGGGCGAGGTTCGCGTTGATATAGAGACAACACGCGCTCGTCAGCACCGCCAACAGGATCACCGGCGCCATCACCTGGCCGAGGCTCATTCCGCTGGCGCGCATCGCCGTGATCTCGTTGTCAGCGCTCATGCGACCGAAAATCAGCAGCGCGGTCGCCAGCATCGCCATCGGCAGCGAGAATCCCAGCACGTTCGGTGTCATCAACAGCAGGAAGTACCCGACCACGTCCAAGCCGACCTTTTGGTTGACCAGCATGTCGCTGAGCTGCTTCAGAATGCGTCCCAGCAGGAGCACGAACGTGAAGACGCCAATCGTGAAAAACAACGTGATGACCGCCTGCCGTGTGATATACTTCGACAAAATCTTCATGCGCTGTGGGTACGACTAGCAATTTTTCAGCGGTAACGCCACGCAAAATCCATGTCGGCCCCTTTCAGCCAACGTTGGAGACGGCGCTGGCGACGGAGATTTCTGCGTGCAAGAAGTCCCGGGGCGCGCTGGCGCCTCTTACCATCATCGTCCCCACGCGGCTGCTTGGTCTGCAACTCCAACGGACACTCGCCCGCATGTGGCCCACCGGCCACGTCAACCTCCGCTTCTGCACGCTCACCGATCTCCTGCCGTCCGCGCGGCTGGCTCCACGACTCGGTCTGGAGCTTCTCTGTGATCGGATTGCGCGCGAGGAAATCCCCGCCAACGGTTATTTTGCCCCTGTGCGCGACACGCATGGGTTTCGCGGCGCGTTGTTGGAGACGTTCAAGGATTTGGAACAGGCCGGCGTCACACCCGAGGCGTTCCACAAGGTTGCCGGACAATCAGACAAGCTGTCCGAACTCGCCGTCGCATTCGCTGCATATCGCGGCTGGCTTGCCGATCACAGTTTCGTGACCGAGCCCGATCTGTATCAGCAGTCAGAAGTTTCTGAATCGGATTCCGTTGTCTTTCTGTACGGTTTCTACGATCTCACCTTTGTTCAAAGACAGTTCGTGAACCGGCTCGTGCCGTCCGCCGTCTTCTTTCCCTGGGCCGAGCACAGTACGTTCGCCCAACCATTGCTGGACTGGTTCAAGTCGCAGGGCTACCAGCCCGTTGCATCTCCCCCTGATGTCGATTCTTTACCGGCAACGATTCTGTCCTGTCCCGGCGAGACAAGTGAAGTGCAGGAGGCGTTGCGCGAGGCGCTCGCCTTTGTCGGCGCGGAAGGCCGCACGTTCAACGACGTGGCCATTCTGTGCCGGAGCCGCGAGCAGTACGACGCGGCGATGCGTGACACGTTCGGCAATCTGGGCGTGAAAGCCTATTTTCGTGGTGGCCGGCCACTGGTGGAACAACCAGACGCGCGGCTGTTGGAGTTGCTGCTGGAGACGGTGCGTTCTGATTTCAGTCGCGCTACCGTGATGGAACTGGCCTGTCATCTTGATTCGCGTTCGCATTGGGACGCGCTGTCGGTACAACTCGGCATCATTGGCGGACAGAAACAATGGGTCGAGCGACTGGAAGCGGCTGCAAGCGGGATGGCTGACGAGCGCCGGTATCAAGACGACTTACGTCGGCGCGAATGGCAGCAACGAACAGCGAATCAATTGCTGGCCTTCGTGAAGAAATTGATCGCGTTGCTCGGCGCGCTGCCTGGCGAAGCAATATGGAGTGAGTATACCGCGGCATTCGTCGCCGCCTTCCAGTCGCTGGGCGGAAGGAGTGAGGCCGTGCTGCGATGCGTCGAGGCTTTGGCTGAATTGGAGGCGTTCCAACCGCGCGTGGCGTTCGACACGTTCGCCGAGTATTGCCAGAAGTCGCTGCAAGCGGCGACCGACCAGCCGGAAAAATTTCAAGGTGGAGGCATTTTCGTCGGCGATGTGATGAGCGCGCGCGGTTTGTCGTGGCCGCTGGTCATCGTGCTCGGATTGGTCGAGAAGTCGTTTCCGCGCGTAATCCGCGAAGACCCATTGTTGCTCGATCAGGAACGCGCGCGCATCGGACCCGAACTGCCCCGTAAACTCAATGGGTATGATGAGGAGCGACTGCTGTTCTCGCTGGCGGTGGCAGCAGCGCGGGAAAAACTGGTCCTCAGTTATCCGCGCCTGGAGCCGGCGACGTCGCGCCCGCGCATCGCATCATTTCTATTGTTGGAATACGCGGAGGCGACGAATTTTAAGGTTCTTGAAGAACGTGCCTCGCGAATCCCGTTGTCTCCGGTGCGTGAGGTCGACATGCCGCTCCACGAACGCGAATTCGACCTCGCAGCGATGGAATCACTCGGCGACAAGTCGCGATACCTCCGTCGCGTGTCGCCGCTGCTGGCCGATGGCGTGGCCAACGTTCGATCGCGCTGGCGCGAGCGCGCGCTTACTCCGTACGACGGGCTGGTGAACGCTGCCGAGGCGCAGAAACTTTTGCGCGAGCGGTTCGGCCTGGAAAAACTCGTCATCAGCGCCACGTCGCTGGAGGATTTCTTCGGCTGCCCATTCTACTATTTTCAGAAGCACGTCCTGGGTATTGAAAAGTGGGACGAACCCGAGGCCGCGCTTTCGATTGACGCGCTCGACCTTGGTTCGCTTTATCACGGAATCTTAGAGGACTACTACAAATCGCAGGCGCGCGATATCGCCGTCGTTGCCGAGAAACATTTCCGCGAGTTCGAACGCCGCGGCGTCACCGGCTACCCGACAGTGTGGGACATCAAGAAACAAATCATTGTCGAGGAATTGGTAACATTCGTTGAGCGTGATGGCGCGGCGTCGCACGGCTGGCAGCCGGCAGAATTCGAGAAGGAGTTCCGTGGCATTGCGGTCGCACCGCCCGTGCGGTTGCGGGGCAAGATCGACCGCATCGATCTGAGCAACGACGGGACACGGGCACGTGTGCTCGATTACAAGACGGGTCGGCAACCGCGGCGTGCCCATGACGACTCGTTGGCGAACGGGGAGGCATTGCAATTGCCATTGTACATCCTGGCGGCGCAACAGTTGTTGCCGAAAGTCACGGTGGAGTCGGCGAGCTACCTGTACTTCACGTTGCGCGGCGGGTATCGCACCGTCAGTTTCACGCGTGGCGCATTGGATGTCCAACGCGCCGATCTCACCCGCCTGCTCGACATTGCCGCGACGATGATCCGCAGCGGCGTGTTTGCCCAATACGCCACTCCTGAAGGCTGCCGCCATTGTGATTTCCGTCCTATTTGCGGCAATGGCATCCTGAAACTGTACGAGCTGAAACAGGACGATGCGCACATGGAAGCGTTTCTGGCCATCAAGGAGGATGTCGAGTGACCAAGCTCGTTGACCAACAGGACCGCAACGACGCGGCGAACAGTCTCGACACGACGTTCTTCGTCGAAGCGGCGGCGGGCACTGGCAAGACCATGGCCCTAGTTGCCCGCATCGTTGCGGCAGTGAGCAAGGGCCGCGCCCGTCTCCGCGAGGTTGTCGCGATCACCTTTACCGAAAAAGCCGCCGGGGAATTGAAGATGCGGCTGCGCGAGGGATTGGAAAAAGCACTCACGGGAAGCAGACTAAAGGACGCGCTCGCGGACCTCGAACGGGCGCACATCACGACGATTCATTCCTTCTGTGCGTGGATTCTGCGGGAACGGCCAGTGGAAGCGGTGGTCGACCCGCAATTTGCGGTCGCCGACGATCTGCAGCGGCAGTTGCTGTTCGAAGAGGCGTGGGAACAATGGCTTGAAGCGGAACTGGCAAAGAATCCGCCGCCGTTGCGACAGGCGCTGATGTCCGGTGTGGAACTGGACGCGTTGCTGGAACTGGCGGTGTTGCTTGTCGAGAATCGCGACCGTTTCATCACGGCGAAGTTACCGAAGACAGTGAAATTAGACGTGGCCGCGACGCTCGCGGAAGTGCAGGCAGTGGCGCCAACGTTGGAGCGCTGCCTGAAACATTTCACGGCCCGTGACGAGAAGGCGTATGGTCGAGCCCGCACGTTGCTGGATACGCTGCCCTCCTTGCCGCGCGCATCGGCCGAGCGCCAGATCGCCGTGCTCCGGTCGCTTGAATTGACCGCGCCACGCGCCACGGCCCATTTCGATGACCCCGCCACGTTCCGCGAAATGAAAGACCTGGTCAAGAAGCTCAAGCCGGCGCTGGAGACCTTTCGTGTTGCCGCCGACCACAATCTCCTGAGCGAGTTGGTCGTGTGGCTGCGCTCCTTCATCGATTACTTTCAGAAGGCCAAGCACGACCGGGCGTTGCTGGATTTCGACGACCTGCTCGTGAAAACGCGCGATCTATTACGTGGCAACGCGGCTGTCCGTCGCGACTTGTGCGAGCGCTTCAAATTTGTACTCGTCGATGAGTTCCAAGACACCGACCCTGTGCAAACGGAAGTCGTGCTGCTTCTCGGTGAAGGCGCGCCGGGAAAGCTGTTTGTCGTCGGTGATCCGAAGCAGAGCATTTACGGGTTCCGCCGTGCCGACATCGAAATGTATGCCGCCACGCGTCGCAAACTCGAAGAAAGCGGGCGGGTGCTGACATTCCGCCAAAACTTCCGCAGCAAATCCACGATTCTGGATTGGGTAAACGACGTGTTCGCGAAGATCATCGTCAAATCTGAGGGCGGCGACTACCAGCCTGAGTACGTCGCGCTGGAGCCGAAGCCGGAGTTGCGCACGATAGAAGCGACCGTAACATTGCTTCGTCCGAAACAATTCGTCGAGGCTTCGACGGATGAATTGCGACAAATGGAAGCGGCGGCCATCGCACGCTACTTGCGACAGCAGGTCACATCGGGTGCGTGTCGTTGGGGGGATGTTGCCCTGCTATTCCGCAGCTTCACAGGAGTCGAGATATACGGTGACGTGCTGCAGGAGCACGGGGTGCCGTTTCGTGTCATTGGCGGCAAAGGGTATTACCAGCGTCAGGAGATCCAAACCTTGTCCTCATTGCTGTCGTGCCTGGATAATCCAACGGACAAACTCAACCTGGTCGCGACGCTGCGCTCGCCGCTGTTCGGCTGGGCGGATGAACTGGTGTTTCTGATGTCGGAGACGACGGGATTGAATTACCTGGCGGCTCCCGCGACGGACGCGCCCGAACAGGCGACGCAGACATTTGCCTTGTTGCGGGAGCTGCATGAGGGCCGGCACGGGTTTTCGGTGGCCGGCTACGTCGAGCACGTGTTTGCCCGCAGCCGGATTTGCGAGGCGTTCTTTGCCAGCCAGCCCGACGGCACGCAATGCGTTGCCAACCTGTTGAAGGGGCTCGAACTGGCGCGCCAACTCGAAAACGTGGGGATGCGTACGCTGCGCGCGTTTGTGCGGCGGTTGCGCGAGACGGTGCTGGGCGGTATCGACGCGGAGCCCTCGCCCGCCAGCGAGGAGAGCGACGATGTCGTACGCATCCTGACAATGCACAAGGCCAAGGGCCTCGAATTTCCCGTCGTCGTGTTGCCGGATCTGGCCGGACGTTCGTCCGATTCAGGAGCGACGGTGTTGTTCGGTCGCGATGGCGGCTGTGAACTGCGTTTTGCGGGTCGGCGAACGGCAGGTTTTGACGAGGCGGATGAAGAACAGGCGAAGCGCGAGAAGGCGGAAGAGATACGCTTGCTCTATGTCGCCGCGACCCGCGCGAAGGAACGGTTGGTGATTCCGTGGTTCGCGCAGAAGGGCGGTAGAATCGACTTGCTGGCAGACGGATTCGAACCTGTCGCGAGTAAACTGGTGGAGACGCCGGACCTGAGGTCGCTGGAGGCAGCCGTCGCCGCCGTAGGAAAGTCGGAATTAGAACATGGTTCTGTGGACGAACTGGTCGCTAAACGGCAGGCGTGGGCGGAAACTCGCGCGGCGCTATTGACGCGGGCCGCGAAGCCGATGGCGCGGACAAGCCCCTCGAAACTCGGGGGCGAAGCGGAACCGCGCGAGGATGAACAAGGTGGTGTGGAACGACAACGGGCGCTGGATTTTGGCGTGGTGGTGCACGCTGTGTTGGAGGCGCTGGATTTGAAAGCGTCGGCGGCGCAACAACACCGGCAAATCGAGCAATTCGTCGCACAGACGGGTCTGAGTACTGAAGACCAACAGCGAGCAATTCAGATGGCCGGCAGAGCGCTGGGGTCGGAGGTGTTAACGCGGGCGAGCCACGCCGACGAAGTGTATCGTGAACTGCCATTCACGCACGTCATGGACGAGGGACTGATGGAAGGGAAGATCGACCTGCTGTTTGCCGAGAAAGGCCGGTGGGTGCTCGTCGATTACAAAACGGACGCGCGCGTGGAAGTCGAGAAATACGCGGAGCAACTGCGGGCGTATGAGGCCGCACTCCAGCGCGTGGCCGGCATCACCCTAGCCCAGAAACTGCTGTTCTTCCTGGCCACAGGAACTGTGGCACAGGTGCCATGATGATCAAAGTAGATTTGCACATGCACTCGGGGGAAGACCCCCAGGACGGGCTGCGCTATCCCGCGACGGTGTTGATCGACCGCGCGGTCGAACTCGGCTATGGAGCGATCGCCGTGACGTTGCATGGCAAGGTGATCGAGGACGAACGTGTTTTTGAGTACGCGCGCGCGAAAGGTTTGCTGCTGATCCGCGCGGTCGAATGGAGTATCGAGGGTGGCGACGTGCTGCTCTACAACATCACGCAACGCGACGCGGCAAAGTTGCACTCATTTCAAGATTTGCGCGCCTACAAACGCGAGCGCGGTGAGGACATGCTGGTGATTGCACCGCACCCATTTTACCCCCGGGGACACAGTCTCCAACGCCGCCTCGAGCCGAACATCGACTTGTTCGACGCCGTCGAGTATGCACAGATTCATTTGAGCTGGTTCGATGGATTCAACCAACGCGCCGTCCGCGTCGCCAGGAAACATGGAAAACCGATCGTGGCGAATTCCGACACGCACAATCTCTGGATGTTCGGCCGCCATTATACGCTCGTCGATGCGGAACCGACGATGCCCTCGGTTTTTCGCGCCATCCGTGAGGGCCGTGTTGAGCCGCACAGCCCCTGCGTGACGGTGCGGGATTGCTTGCGCATGTTTTTCTATGACCCGATGTTGGAGCGCAAACCGGGACGCTTGACGGAGAGCTTTGGGTGAGTGCAGGGAACTTTCCTTGCCGAGTCGGTGTCTGAAGCGATAAGCTAACTCTCTACCAGGAGGTATTCATGAGAAGGGTCCTTGTTCTTCTTGCCATTGTCGTTGCCAGTCCCACCTACGCCCAGACACAATTGACCATTTACAACCAGAACTTCGCCACGGTAAAGGAACAGCGCACCTTGGACCTGCAAAAGGGCGAGAATGAGGTGCGGATTGCCGAAATCACCGCCCATGTGGAACCAGACTCCGTCGTGCTGCGCGACCTGAAGAATCCCGACGCGATCCAAATCCTGGAACAGAACTACGAAGGGGACCCGCTCAGCGAGGGCCTGTTGCTGCGTAAGTCCGAGGGCAAGGTGCTTGATTTTGAAATCACCCTGCCGCAGACAGGTGAGACGAAGATCGTGAAAGGAAAGGTTCTTCGCAGCGGTTATGTGCCGCATGCGGAAGCGTTCCAGCAATATGGGCAACAGTACATGTACGCGCAAATGGCCCTCGCGGCACCGCAGGGCGGCGGACAGCCGATCGTGGAAGTGGACGGCAAAATCCGGTTCGGCCTGCCGGGCCTGCCGATCTTCGAGGCGCTGGATCCGAGTGCATTTCTGAAGCCGACCTTGTTGTGGCGACTATGGGCGGAGAAGGCGGGCAAGCATGATACAGAATTTTCGTACCTGACAGGCGGCATGCGCTGGGAAGCGAGTTACAACGCGGTCGCGCCCGAAAAGGGTGACACGTTCGACATCCTTGGTTGGGTCACGCTGGAGAACATGAGCGGGAAGGATTTCGAGAACGCCAGCGTCAAATTGATGGCCGGTGACGTGGCACGAGCGCAACCCGATGCAGTCCGCGCCATGAACTACGCGACTATGAGTGGCACGGCGGGAACCCCAGCGGCCTCTGTCACCGAGCGGACATTCGAGGAGTATCATCTGTACACATTGCCACGTCCGACGACCCTGCTGGATCGCGAGATCAAACAGGTGGAATTCGTGCGGGCCGCGAATATTCCGGCCAAACGCATTTACATTTACGATGGGTTCAAAACCGACGACCGTTACCGCGGCTGGGATCCCAACAGCATCCGCCAGCAACCCGACTATGGCACCGTTTCCAATCCGAAAGTGTGGGCCATGCTGGAATTCAAGAACTCGAACGAGTCGCACCTCGGCATGCCGCTGCCGAAAGGCAAGGTAAAGATTTATCGGCGCGATGTGGATGGGCGCAGCGAGTTCATTGGCGAAGACCAGATCGACCACACGCCGAAAGATGAGACTGTACGACTGTACACGGGCAACTCATTCGACATCGTCGGCGAGCGACGTCAGACCGACTTCAAGCTCGACACCGGTCGTCGCGGGGCCGATGAGTCCTTCGAAATCAAACTGCGCAACCATAAGAAAGAGGAGGTCGAGGTGCGCGTGGTGGAACACCTGTATCGTTGGTTCCAATGGGACATTACGAATACTACGATGGATCACACCAAAACCGACGCGCGCACTGTGGAATTCCGGCCGAAAGTGCCTGCTGACGGTGAGACCAACATCAACTATACCGTGCATTATACTTGGTGAAAGACCATGAAATCGAGAATCCTCCTCGGCCTCGTGCTCCTCGTGTTTGGTCTATCGGCGCAAGCACGTACCGTTCGTTTGTGGAGTGACGCTGAGTTGGAGAAGGCGTCCGATTTAGTTGTGATCGGCCAGCCAATTGAAGTGAAAGACTTGGATGAGACAAACTCGTTGGGCTTGGATCAATCGGAATCGTTTCGGCCAAAATTCCGGGGTGTTGAAACGACTTTCAAGGTTTCCGATGTTCTCAAAGGAACGCCTGCGAGCGACCACATCGTCTTGCATCATTTTCGGGTCGAAATCGGATGGGGAAGTCCGCCCAATGGTCCGGATTTGATCAGCTTCGGTTCGAACAACACCAATGAATACCTCTTGTACTTAAAAGACGATGGCATAAACCGATACGCTCCGACTGCCGGCCAAATTGATGCCGGGCTTTCGATTAAACCAGCACCGGATCCTTTTCAAACTTGGCTATCTTCCAATCAACGTCTCGACCTCACGGTGCCCGGCAAGGTCTACGGTGTAACATTGTCGCAGCAGGGGTGGAAGGTGATAGTCGTACAAGTGCAGGTGGGAAGCGCCAAGGACAGTGAGCACAAGAGCGAAAGCTCATTCGGGGTGCCTCTACAGGTCTGGCTGCTGCGGACCGATGGCACTTCAGTTCTTCCAAGGGGAAAGCCAGACTTCATCGGCATTAGCAATGGCGGCTACGTTGACTACTCGATGGTTTACACATTTGCGAAAGTACGCACGCAAGACGTTACAGGCGTCGTCGTGAGCGTGGATGGCGAGCCGTATTATCGGCAAATGCCAAAATGAATCCCAAAATCCTCCTCTGCCTTGCGCTCGTCGTGAGCGGCGCTAGATTCCCAGTGTGTCGTCGCGCGTGAAGAACGAGGCGATGAAGTGGAACATGACGAAGTATTCGAGGGCAAAGGGCAGAAAACCGAGGAAACCCACGAGCGGCATCTCGAAATACTTGACGCCTTGGCCGAGCGGGAAGATGTACACCCATTTCGTGTAGGCCCACATGTTCCAGAATTCCCATAGCAGGCCGCAGGTGATCCCGGCGGCGAACAATTGCAGGGTTCGTGACAGATCGCCATGCTCCCAGTCGCTGTAGATGCTCGGGACGCCGCGCCAGTAGTTGAATGGCTCCAGCAGAAAGAACCAGCCCATCCAGACGAAGGCCCACAAATAGCCGCGCATATTCTCCGGCAGGAACGGCGGTGCGAAGGCGAAGAACGCGCCGATCACGATGGACGCGATCAGCGCGGCACGGCTCCAATGAAAGCGTGGCATCCGCACGCGCCCGAACAGGTTGTAGCTTTCGAGAAATTCGCACGTCAGAAACAAGCCGGGCATGATGGTCGCAAACGCGATGGCGTATCCGATCAGGCGCACGGAGAGATCGGCCTCCAGGTGTTCGTAACGCCACCCCGGCATCACGCGGTTGTAGGCCTCGAACAGGCACCAGAAAACGATCGATAAAATGCACTGGATGGCCAGTGACCGCCGCCGATCCGTGAGCAACGACGTGCCTTTGCGGCGATAAATCCATGCATCGACGAACAGGATATACCCCCACCAGCAGGCGGGCGTGGCCCAGGTGGTGATGCGCGACCAGCGGACTTCGGGAAAAGCATCGGTCTGCGAGCAGAAGATCGCTGTCTCCATCAGCAGGAGGATGATCAGGCCAACAGTTCCGTATTGGGGAAAGCGGTGGCGGTAGCCGTTCATAGGCGGTCGGGATCGAGGTTCGAAAGCTGGCGCAACACAGCGTCTTTGCAACTCCACGCCAGTGACAGCGTCAGCGAGAACGGCAGCAAGAGCAGGATGATCACCAGCAGATTGGCGCGACCGAGAAGAAACCGTAATTCCGAAAGCGGATCACTCCTCTGGAAGACCGCCATGCCGATGATATATGCGACGACACAGGCAAACGGCACCAGCAACAACCCAATGTTTCCCGATCCAAACACGCGTGATTCGAGCGCCATGTCTTTCCGTCCGAGGGCGACGGCGAGAGTGGCGACCACGCGATTGAAGGCGATGACGTAGATGATTCCCGTGGCGGCAAACGCGAGCATGTTGCCGAGCAAATAGCTGCTTTGGGGAGCACGCCGCCAGAGGTAAAAGAACAGGCAGAAGTAGGTCAGCAACGCGGCCACAGCCATCGTCCGTCCCATCCGCTTATGCCACTGCTCTCCCAGGCTGCGCACCTGGTAAAGCCGCCAGGAACCGATCAGTGTGGCGAGGACGCCCACCCCGAGGAATAGTTCGGCAAACGGGGATATCTCGATGGGCATGAGCAGTTGGGCCGCCGTCAGTACGGTCACCAGCAGCCCCCAGAAAATAAAATAAAAACCCTGCGCCAGGCGCACGTAGTCACGCGCGGGAACGCGGAGAGTGACGATGGCGCTGTCGGGGACGGCGCCATGAGCGAGCCTCAGCGACGGCTGCGCGGCCGCGTCAATTGTGTCCGACATGTTTGTTGGGCAGTTTGCCCTGAAGAGTTTTCCAAAGCTCAAACTGCTGGATTTTCTTCTGCAGCAACACCGTTAGTTTTTCGAGTCGCTCGTCTGCATCCAGCGTCTCCAGCATTGCCTGCTTGTCGTAGTAATCATCCAGCAGCGTGTAACTTACAAGGTCCGACAGATAGTCGGTGTTCTTGACCGAACGCAACGCGGTGAGCACCGACTTCGGCAATTCCGCGCCCATGCGCGCGCGGGCTTTGGCCAATTGTGCGACCACTTTCATCAACGGGTCACGTTTGGCGCCGGCTACGTCTTCGGAACTCTCCAAGGGTTCGACACGCGCCACGCGATACGGTCGCTGCTTCACGTATTCAGTGACGCGCACCCGCGCCACACCCTCCAGAATCACGTTGGCCGAGCCGTCGGGCCGCGCCACGCAGGTGCGGATCACGCCGATGCCCGCGACGGGGTGGGGCGTGGGATTGTGCCCCTCCTTCTCCCAGCCCTTGCGCAACAGCGCCACCGCAAACATCCGCTCGCCTTTCAAACAATCCGCCAGCATCGTCTTATAGCGCGGTTCAAAAATATACAGCGGCAGCAACACGCGCGGGAACAGGATCGCATTCGGCAACGGCATCACCGCGATTTGCTTCGGTAACCTCACGCAGGGAAGTATAACCGCTACCCTTGCGGGCGTCAAAGGCAGAAGCACGGAAGCGGAGAGCGAAAAGCGGAGAGAACAGCAGGGACGAGGCTACTTCTTCGAAACGGGCCTGCCCTTCAAAGTGCGGATTGTTGAGACAAGAAGAGCGATTATCTCGTCAACCGCAGCTTGCCGTTCCTCAATTACGGCGGGGAGCAGGAATCGCCGTGACCGTTCGTACCATCCGCGTGTTTCGCGGGCCGATCCACACGCCACGGTCAGGAAATAGACAAACTCATTCCGCGTTCCCCGTCCATAACCCTCTTCAATATTCGCTGGAATGGATCCGCTACTTCGTACCAGTTGCCGGACAATTTCCCGACTGCGGTAATCACGCCCCAGTGTCTCCGAATCGTCCAAAACTTTCTCGTAGAGCGAGGACGCCTTCACGTAGAACGGATACTTGGCAAGCGGATCAACCACTTTGCATTCGCGCTGTTGCCGATCCATTCCTGTCTCCCCGTTTTCCGCTATCTTTCCGCTTCCCGCTCTCCGCTTTCGATCTCTTTCACCAACAACGCGTGCAACTCATCCAGCGCCTGCGGCACCACATGCGTGTCGGCGAGAACGGGCATGAAGTTTGTGTCGCCGTTCCAGCGCGGGACGATATGCATGTGGACATGATCGAGCACGCCCGCGCCCGCGACCCGGCCGAGGTTCAGGCCGATGTTGAAACCATCGGCTTTCACGGCTTTGACCAGCAATTGCTTGCAGCGACGCGTCAGCGACATCAATTCGGAAAGTTCTTGCTCCGAGAGATCGTCCAGTTCGCCCGTATGCTTGTACGGCGCGACCATCAGGTGGCCGGCGTTGTACGGGTAGGCATTGAGCAGCGCAAAACAGTTCCGCTCGCGGATGATGATGTGGTTCTTCGCGTCGTCGGACTCCTGTGACTTGCGGCAGAGGAAGCAACCTGCTTCCTTTTCCCCGAGAATGTACCGAATCCGCCACGGCGCCCAGAGATGTTCCATGCCGCGTTTATAAAACCCCCCCCGCCGCAAGTCAACGCGCCTCCGCGATGCACAGATTTTCGTAGGAGTGACATTCCTGTCGCGACCGGCAACGGATTTTCACGGCGAAGACGGGTCACCGAAACATACTATTCCACGTGCTCTAAAAGGTAGGGCGCGCTGGTCCAGCGCGCCGCGTCGTTCATCGAATCCGGCTCGACGTGGCCGTTTCCCGCTTTGGAGTGCGGCGACTCGTCGCCGCTTTGCCGTTCGTCGCAGCCGGCGCTATTCTTCCGACCCGCAAGCACAAAACACCGACACCGTGAAGCCTCTCATCCGAAACAAAGTGTGGTCGCACTCAACTGGATATCAACCACTTAAGACTTGCGACGCCTGACATCTGGTCACCGCCAATAGCCACTTCCGCTTGACACCACACAAATGAGTGGTACCATGCAGCCCATGGACCAGAAACTGATAAATACGGCGGAGCGCCTGATGGCGTTGATGACCTTGGCGCTGATCGTAATTGTGGCGATTGGAAACTGGAATCTTTTCCGACAGATTCAGAAGCTCGAAGCCCGTCTCGGTTTGCGGGCCGCGCCGCGATAGCTCCGGATATCTGAAAGAGATGTCTGTGTTCCAGCGGGCAACTGGCGCTGGCTTCAGCAGCAATTCGCGCATTGTGCTTGTAACGAACGGCGCGAACGTCGGTTCGAACTCACCACTAGCAGTTCTGTCCGCAGCTGTCGCGGAATGTGGATTCCGGCCATATCCAGACGTTGACCCATTGCTGCCTGCTAATACGATCAGAGCAATTATCGGCCCAAAATAGTAAGCTGGTGGCGCTCGTCGCCGCGCATGATTTCGATCTGTAGAACGGAACATATTTGAAATTGGGGCGCTGACTCTACGAACGTTTGACATCGCTCCACGCTTCTGCCATTCTATCCGCACTTGCAGGTCAGCCATGATTGTTTCGTAACTGTAAAGCCATTCTAACTACCGACTCCCAGGTTGGTACGCTGTTGCCCGTCGCGGCAATGGCGTGGGCTTTACACCTGATGACTGACGTCCTTTCCGGAGATTTTCAAGAGGGCCACAGGTGTATCTCAACACCTGTGGTCTTTTTATTTGCCGGTCAATTATTTCGGGAGCGAGTCATGAGAAGGAACAAGCGCGGACCGCCACCGGTCCGCTCGGCGTCAGCGGCCGAACGCATGTGGCGCAGCAAATCACTGTCGCAAAATTTCCTGCGGGACAGTCGCCTGATCGAATCGCTCGTGGCGCATTCGGGAATCACGAAAGCGGACACCGTGCTCGACCTCGGTGCCGGCAAAGGCGCGATCACCCGCGAGCTGGCCCGTCATTGCCAACACGTCATCGCCGTTGAGAAGGATCCAGAACTGGTTGAGCAACTGGCGCAGACCATCCGTGGTGTGCCCAACGCGGAACTGATTGCGGGTGACATCCTTCACGTCGAACTGCCTGCCTGCCCATACAAGGTCTTCGCGAACATCCCCTACAGCCTGACCGCCGCGATCATCACAAAGTTAACCGGTTCGCTGCGTTCGCCGCTCACGACGCACCTCGTTGTGCAGACCGAAGCCGCACACAAGTACACGGGCGTGCCCCGCGAATCGCTGTCCGCGCTGTTCTTGAAACCCTGGTTCCGCGTCAGCATCGCCCATTGCTTTAATCGGCGCGATTTCAGCCCAACCCCCGGCGTCGACTCGGTTCTCCTGCGAATCGACAAACGTCAGCAACCTCTGCTCTCGCCCGCCACGCAGTCGCTCTACCGCGACTTCATCGTCTATTGCTTCGTCCGCGGTGGTCATTCGCTGTACACCACTCTGGAGCAGTTCGTGGGACCCCAAGCAATGAACGCAATAGCATCCACACTTCCGATCCCCCATTCCGTTACGCCAACCGCCATCGACTTTGAAATCTGGCTCTGCCTGTTCAGCGAATTCGTCCAACACGCATCACGCTCGTCCCGCCAGTTGATCGCGGGCAGCGCCCACCGCCTCAAAGAAGAGCAGTCCCGCCTCCCCAAAGAATATCACGCTCGGAAACACGAACGTTGGTAGACGAGTTTGGGGCACCGCGCTGCTTGACACCGCGCCACGCTCTTCGCAAACTACCACTGATGCCCGCGACCGCCGCAAAAACCAAATCCATCTACCTCATCGGAGGCGCGGACGAGTTTTCAATCAAGGAGACGGCGGCGAAGTTGGCGGACAAGCTCGCGCCGAAAAAGGCGGGCGAATTTGGCCTGGAGATCATCGAAGGGTCATTCTCGAATCAGGATGAGGCGTTGAAGGTTTTGTCACGAGTTCGTGAGGCGCTGAACACCGTCGGCTTGTTTGGCGGCGGCGACAAGCTGGTGTGGTTGAAGAATACCGACCTGCTGGCGGATAGCCCGACGACGCGCGCGGAGGCGGTCAAGGAAGCGCTGGGAGAACTCGCCGACCTGCTGAAAGGCGGGCTGGGCGACGGCGTGACATTACTCATTAGCGCGATGGGGTGTGACCGGCGCAAGACGCTTTACAAGACGCTGGAAAAAGTGGGCGAGGTGCAATTCTTCGAGGCGCTGGAGGAGGGGAAGGGCGATTCCGACGAGGAAATCGTGGCGTTCATCCAATCCAAGTCGCGCGCCGATGGCAAGACGATGGGCGCGGACGCAGTGCAGGCGTTTCGAGATCTGGTAGCGCCGAGCTTGCGCGAGATTGCCAACGAGTTGGAGAAGCTCTTCACCTACGTTGGCAATCGGAACGAGGTCACCAAAGACGATGTCCACGCGATTTGCTCGGCATCGCGCCAGGCGGTGATTTGGGAATTGACCGACGCCCTCGGCGCGCGGCGCACATCGCAGGCCATCGCCGCCCTGGAAAACCTGCTCGACGCGGGCGAGCAGCCCATCGGCGTATTGATGATGCTGGTGGCGCAATTTCGGCTGATGTTGCTCGCGCGGGATCTGCTGCAGCGGAAATTGATCAGCGTCCGCGACGGACAAGGCGGCAACTTCGAATTTGTGAAAGCATTTGAACGCCTGCCCGAGCAGGCGACCGCGCATTTCCCGCGAACGAAGGAAGGCGCGCTGCCAAACGCGTGGCGCCTGTATCGGTGCGCGCTCGCAGCGAAGAATTTCTCGACAGCCGAGTTGATCCGCGCGATGGATTTGCTGTTGGAGGCTAATCGCCAACTCGTGACCACGCAACTCGACGATCGATTGATCATCGAAGAAGCCATCGTCAAGATCGCGCGGAAATGACGGCGGCGACCTACGGCGCGGCCTAGAACGGATTCAGCAACTGCGGTGGGACATCGGGGGCGCGGGCAGTCGGAGAGCTTGCGGGAGCAATTCCCTTGGCTTTCTGCAGCAGATCCAGCAACTCATTTGGCGTGACATATTCCACGCGGCGCAGGGCGGTGTGCTCGCGTCCGTCGGGGCCGATAAAAACCAGCGTCGGGACGCCCCAGATGCCGAAGTCTTTCCGCAACTTCTCGACGTCGGGCGTGCCTTCCTTCGTGAGGTCGGCTTTCAGTGCGGTGAAGTTCTTCGATTCTTCCAAGACGCGTTTATCATGAAATGTAGTGCGCTCCATCTTGCGACAGGGACCGCACCATTCTGCGGAGAAATCGATCATGACCGGCCGATGGTCGGCGGTCGCCTGTTGAACTTTTGCGGCGGAGTAGGGTTCAAACACGATCCCGCCTTCCTTGGACACGACGGCATCCAGCCACAGCGGACTGGTGATCCAGACGGCGACTCCAATCAGCGCCACGCCGAACACCACTTTCACTTTGACCATCCACGCGCCCGACTTCGGGAGACGCGTGATCAATCCCGAAAATGTCCCCAGCACGACGTACGGCACGCCCAACCCCAGCGCGAGCGCAAAGAACAGCCACCACCCCAGCCACGGGTTGCCGCTCTCCCCGACGAACGCCAATAATGCCACGACAAACGGCGCGAGACACGGCGCCGCGATGACTCCGATCACCGCGCCGAGAAAAAACACGCCGACGTAACCCGCCTTCGACGACAGGCCGGTCGCTTTCTGCATCAGCGCCTGCGGTGGTTGCAGTTCGTACAGTCCGAACATGCTCAGTGCGAGAGCCACGAGCAACAGCCCGATCCCCACCAACAGCACCGGGCTTTGCAATGCCGAACCGAAGAGCGAGCCGGTCAATGCCGCGATCAATCCCAGCGTCGAGTACGTCAGAACGATGCCCAGACAATAAATGAGCGACGATATAAACGCGTGGCGCGGGCTCCGTTCGCCGCCCTGTCCGCCGAAATAGCTGACCGTGATGGCGATCATCGGGTAGACGCACGGCGTGAGGTTCAGGGCCAGTCCGCCGAGGAAGACGACCAGGATGGTGACCGCCCAACCGCGTTCGCGCACAAGCGTGGCGATGGGACCATACCCACTGGTTTTTCCGGCGGTAACGAGCGGTGCGAGCGGAGCGCTGCTTGCCGGCGGAGCGCTTTCGCCCGCGGCGCCGAAAATGTCAGGATGCACGGGCTGTGGCTTCTGCAATTCGGGGACAACCTCGGTCTCGAAGACGATGGGCACATTCTTTGGCGCGAGGCAGATGCTGTCGTTACAGGCCTGATAGCGCAGCGAGCCTTCGATCTTGAGCGGACCGGGGGTTGCATCGGCATTTACGTGACCTTCGGCAAAAATGATTGCGTGACCCGTGTACAGCGCGACAGCTTCGTCGGCCCACGCGACCTTCGTGCTCGCGCCTTTCGGGTAGACGATGCGGTCGATGACGATGGCCGTCGGCGGCGGGAGAGTGAGGGTGGTGGGGATGAGGCCTTCGACGTTGGCGGGATTCGCGTTGATGTGCCAGTGCTCACCAACATCAATGACCACCGCCAGCCGAAAGCGCGCATTCGCGGCGAGTTTGTCGACCGACAACAGGTTGGTGATCGTGACCTCGGCTTGTGGGGCACCCAGTTGCGCGCGACTGACCACTGGTGCGAGTAGGAACAGCGTGGCGAGCGCGAAAATGCTTCGTCGGAATCGACTCATGGCTTCGAGATGGCGTTCACGTCGGCGTCCAAAACATTCGTCTCGGTGATGCCGATATATTTCTGGATGATGTTGTGATTCTTGTCGATGACGAACAGCGTCGGGATGGCTGTCAACCCGCCAAAGGCCTGGATCATGTCATAATCGGCGAGGTACAAGGGATAATTGAGACGCTGTTGCTCGGCATAGTCCCTGACCGACTCGGGGGTTGTCTGATCGAGCGCCAGCCCGAGCACGGCGAGGTTCGTCTCGCTGTATTGTTTGAGCAGGTCATTGAGGATTCCCATCTGCTTGTTGCTGGGTTTGTCCCATGTGGCCAGGAAACACACAATCAGCGCCTTGTCTTTGAAATCCGCCAGCTTGATGGTCCGTCCGTGGCCGACTTTGAAAGCAAACGACGGCGCTGGCTTTATCTGGTGAACTTCATTGTCGCCGAACGCACGCCCCAACAGCACGATGACCCCGAGCAAGACGAGAATGCCCACGATCAAAGAGATCAACAGCCGGCCATGCCACGCATTGGGTCTGATATTCATCGTTCGAGATCCTGCCACCGTCCCCCGTTCCCTCCGGGGATAGAATCCTCCCTGCCACACTATTATTCAACTCCCCCATGTTACGCAAGTGCAGCTTTGCCGAACCAGGTCCACTGGGGTTGTGTCCTGGTTTGAAATCCGAGCTATTGACATCATTGAGGCGATGAGCAGTTTCTGACCCGTGTCTGCTCGGGGAAAGTCACTACGTGGAATGTCGGAAAGCACCATTGCCACCGCCCACTTGTCGCCGCGACGATGCACAACGGCCACACCCGATTGCCATCACCGCTGACTGATCAAATAGAGTGAACACTCGTCATCCACGATCACCGTTTGAAACTCCACGAGCAGCGAGATCTTCATGCGTGGCTCCGGCGGGGGCTTTGACAGATAATACGTATGGCCATCTGGGCTCAGCCACGCGCTACTCAGTGGCTGCGCAATGCCGTCGTGTCGGAACATAAACTGGCCGGACCGGACCAGCAGCGTATCCCCATGTGCTTTCATGGCCATCTGCGCCACTGACTGCAAGAGTTCCGGCCCGGAAAGATTACGTCGGGTGGTATTCTCGATTGGGAATGTCCCATACCTCTCGCTGTCGGGGTAATAAATGGGTTGATCCAGATAGGCAGTCACGGGAGAAACACGCGTTTCAGAGCTCCCAATAATCAGCAGATTCGCATAGCCGTGTTGTCGAATGAAATCCGCAGCCAGTTTGCTATAGGAGAAAGGCATCATCAGATGGAGCGTCCACGCATACGCGCCGGCAACGACTTGAAGGGCCAGGATTGAGGGAAGAAAGAAACGCTCCATCTGCACGGGGAGACTGGCGGGGGATTTCCGCGGCTTCTGGTCGCGACGCCGTGTGAACCCGCACCACAAGCAGGCAAGATACAGGATAAAATAGAGACCGTCATGCCGCACCGCGCCCGCTGCGACCACGAAATGTAGCAACAGCATCAGGCCGGTCCCGAACAAGTACCACGCGGTGGCCAGCGGGCTCCGCCGAAGCGTCCATGCCGACAGCGCCACCAAGCCGACAGACAAGGTCGCGCCCAACGCCAATGCTTGAGGCGCAGAATCCAACAGCAAATTCGATCCCCATAACAACCTCATCCAAATAGGGGATGGCTTGGGGATTGGGACATAGCCGCGCCAAACCTCACCGAGCGCCTCGGCAAAACCTGAGACTGTCATGGGGCGCGGCCAACCTTGCACCGCCAACGCATCTTGGGGCTTGATCGACTGCAGCACGTCACCGATCAGGGCCGCGCACAGAATTGCGCCACTGAGGATCAACGCGCTCTTCCTCGTGGCCCACAACTCACCCACGTCCCGGCGACGGATGTGCTCCCACGCGGACGCCGCGACGAACGAGAAGGCAATGGCCGTCGCCAGCGCGTTGATGTTTGAGAGCAGGAATAGGATGACCGCCTGGGCAACGAAGCTGTCCTTGCGCCACTCGCGCACGGCACACAAACTGAACAGCAACAACCCAATTAGGACGTATTCCCGCGCGATCAAGCAGTACTCGAAGATGGCGAAATATCCAAAACAATAGAGGGCCTTCTGCAACCTCGTAAATGGCCCGAACCGGACCAGCACCCAGACGCTACCGGTCGCCAGCGCGAGGTGCAGCCATTGCATTGCCTGACAGTCGTGTGTGAATCTCGTCAGAATCCACAGCACTGTGTGCCAAAGCATAAAATGGTTGTCGTATCGCGCCGCCAGGTATAGCTCGGGCAAGGAGTTGCTGAATCTTGCCAGGAGCCAGGGATAGGCCTCGTCGCGCCACATCGCGTGATGCAGCACGCCGATTGCTCCCAGGACCACGAATGCGCCCATCAACGAATAGGAAAACAGCGCCTCGCCTCTGACCACAGCCTGCGGATTGGATTGCCTAGCCTTCACGTAGCTGACTTCGATAGCGCGCAGTAAAACATACCGCATTGAAAACAGCAAGACGCCCGGAAGAACAAATAGAGGGAAGAATTCCCTTTCAATTTAAGACACTACCTCCGCTGCCGGCTTCTTGACACGCTTCCGTTACGGGCATAATGTTTGTAAGTGATGCGCAGGGCTTTGAGAATAGTAACACTGCTGGTGGTAGTTTCGCTCATTGGTAGTTTACAGACCCGGGCGGAATGGTGTGAGCCGGCCACGGCCCAATGCCACCATGCGGGATCGCGAACGATGGACTGCTGCCGGCCCGCGCATTGCCATTGCGATTTATCCGCACCGGCGCGGTCATCGTCGAATCCGGTACCGACGCGCGCCACGACGGTTCCCGGTCACGAAGTTGTGAAGACCGTATCCGCGCCCGGAACCATGATGTTCCTAGCCGGCGGTGAACTTTTCCATGCCTATGCGACCGATCGGACGGACGCTTCGCGGTCCGCGGTCGCCACGCTGTATCTCTCCACGCATGCTTTCCTGATCTGAGACCGAGCGCCACGCCCGTGGTGTCTCTTTTGTCCGTCTCAGGTCAGTCATGCAACTTCACGAACAACCAGATTCCGAGATCGTCCGCCAAATTCAATCAGGCGAGGCTGTCGCATTCGATGAACTCATGCGGCGATACAAGCACCCGGTCGTAAATTTCGTCTTTCGCATGCTGGGCAACGCACAGGATGCTGACGAGATCACGCAGGACGTGTTTGTCCGTGTGTACCAAAACCGCGACACGTACCGCCCGGAAATGAAATTCTCCACCTGGCTCTTCGCGCTGGCCCGCAACGCCGCCATCGACCGCCTCCGATGGCGGGCGCGGCATCCGACCGAGTCGATCGAATCAGCGCCAGAAATCTCCGCGCGCTTGGGTACGGCGGAAGACGTGAGTGCGCGAGAGATCGGCGAGCAGATTGCTGCGGCTGTCGCCAAACTTCCCGAAGACCAGAGGACGGCGATTGTCCTGGCCGAATATCACGGAATGTCCTATGCCGAAATTGCGGCGGTGATGCGCTGCTCAGAGAAATCGGTGGAGTCGCGCTTGTACCGGGCAAAGCAAACTCTGCGAGAGAGGCTTCAACCCCTGTTGGAGTGACAAGCAACTGTTGCGCTTTAGCCAGAGTGTTTGATTCAGCACAGGCATCAGGGAGATTTTGGATTTCTCGAAAAAATCTTGACGCCTCGGAATCTCTTGTAAATACGGGAGTTGCGGACTATTCACGCGACTGAAGCAAGCTTGGCACGGGGGATGTTAATAGTCTTGGCAACCGCGCGCGATGGTGCGCGACCGCCAAAACGGTTCGGCGGTTGCAATCTCACCAACACCATCGCCAAAGGCCCTCCTTATCCCGTCGGAAGCTGAAAACCCTCGTAGGAAACTACGAGGGTTTTTTTCGCCTGCGACGTACCACCTGATGATGAACCAAAACGATGACAAGCTGCACGCCCTCCTCAGGCAGTGGCGGGACATTGAACTGCGGGGCGATTTCGAGGCCAACGTGTGGCGGAAACTTCGAACCGTAGCCGCCGAGCGCATCACGGGGATCAGTCTGATGGAAGCAATCGGTCGATTGCTGTGGGAGCCGGCATGGTCGGTTGCCGCGGCGCTGGTAGTGGCCTTGGCTATTGGTGTCTGGAGCGGCGTGGCCGTTAACTCACGACAAACGGATTCGTCCAGGGCCGAGTTGCAATTTCTGGCATCCGGCACGTTGGCCGGCAGCTATCTGGAACTGGGAGGGAAAGCGCCGCGATGAAAAGGACTCTGACGGCGATTGCGATCCTGATTTTCGGCGTCACGGCGCTCTCCTACGGCGTCGCCAGTTGGTGTGTTCGCCGTTCCGCAAGCGTGACAGCTATCGACTTGAATGACACCGAGTGGCTCAAGGGCGAGTTGAAGTTGACGGACGCGCAGACCGTCGAGATCGAGAAGCTGAACCAGGAGTACGCCGCCAAGGTTGAGCATTGTTGTGAATTGCACTGCGGTGCGCGATTCACACTGGGCGAAGAACTGGCCAAACCGCAAGTCGATCTGGCGAAGGCTGCGGTATACGTCGACCGCATGGCTGCCGCACAGTCAGAATCCGAACACGCGACACTCGACCATATCCTGCAAGTGCGCACTGTGCTGACTCCTGCGCAGCAACAGCAGTATGCGGCGCTGGTGGGCAAGCAAGTCTGCACGGCGTGTCCCCTCGGCCTGCACCATCCCATGCAATGAAAACGATCCTCGCTGCTCTGGTTGTTGTGGTTGGAGTGCTCGCCGTGCGAGTGCAGGCGAGCGACTCGTTGGATGCGTACGTTCAAGCCGCTTTGACCAACAATCCTGAAATTGCCGTCGCCCACAGGCAGTGGGAGGCGGCAATCCAAAAAATCCCCCAGGCGCGTGCGTGGGCTGATCCCACAGTTGGCGTGGATGCGTGGCGCAAGAGAGACGGAGCCGGGTCGCCCAGCGAGACGGGATTGATGGCGTCCCAGACGATTCCCTGGTTCGGGAAAAGCGATTTGCGCGGTGGTGTCGAGACGGGGATGGCGAGGCAGGTGGAAATGAACTGGCGCATGAAGAGGCTGGAGGTCGTGGCGCGGGTGAAGCGGGCCTACTACGACCTGTGGCAGGCGCAACGCGAACTGGACATCAACGAGCGCAATCAGGAGTTGATGAAAAACTTCGTGGAAGTCGCCCGCGCCCGGTACGAGACCGGTAAGGCGTCGCAGTCCGACCTCATCCGCGCGCAGAACGAATTGTCGAAGCTCGCCGAAGATCGCATCGACCGCGTGCGGATGCACGAGCAGGCGTTGGCGGAGTTCAATCAACAATTGCGGAGAGCGCCGGAAACGCCGGTGGACATTGGGCCCGAGGTAACGGTGCTCGTGTCGGAGTTCAGCGTGACGCTGGCGCAACTGCAAGCCGCCGCGGAGGATCGGCCCGAATTGCTCGGCGCCCGCGAGGGGTCGGTGCGCAGTGCGGAAGCGGCGCTGGCGCTGGCAAAGAAAGGCTATTACCCCGACATGCAGGTGCGGGCGGAGGCGTGGCAGTACGAGGACCGGAGCGGCCTGCAAGAGTATGACGTGGGCGTGTCGATCAATTTCCCCTGGCTGAATCACGGCAAATACAGGGCCGCGATTGCCGAGGCGCGCGCGAATCTCGATGGCCGCCGTGATGAGTTGGACGCGATGCGCTCACAAACCGCCGCCGAGGTGAAGAAGCTCTACGACGGCATCCACACGATGCACCACCATTACGATTTGTACGCGGAAAAGCTGATTCCGCAGCAGCAGTTGGCCGTGGAGGCGGCACGCGCGGCCTACGAAACCGGCTCCGGCGGATTTCTCGATGTGCTGGATGCGCGACGGATGTTGTTCGATCTGGAAATGGAGAACCTGCATCACGCCGCGGAGTTTCAACGGTTGCTGGCGTCGCTCGAACAAATGGTGGGAGGCCGGCTGCCGCTGGCACCGGCGGAGGAGAAACAATGAATCGTGGTTTTCGGATCGTCTTGATCTTCCTGGCGTTCGCAACGGGTGTCGCGCTGATTTCCTGCGGACGAAAAGAGCCGGGGATGACAAGTGCGGCCACCGACGCTCATGAAGAGGTCAAGTACTACTGCCCGATGCACCCCTCGATCGTGTCCGACAAGCCTGGTAATTGCCCGATCTGCAGCATGAAACTGGTTCCAATGCGTGTCGGAGAACGCACGGACACGATTGCGCCCAGGGTTGCCCCCAAAAGGACGATGTACCGCTCAACGATGAATCCAAATGAAGTCAGTGACCAGCCGGGTAAGGATTCCATGGGCATGGAGATGGTGCCATTCGAGATTGAAGGCTCGTCAGAAAAGACGCCGGCGGGTCTGGCGACAGTTTCCATCGGGAGTGAAGCGCGGCAGCGGATGGGATTGACCGTAGGTGTGGTGGAAAGACGTGCGCTGGCTCGAGAATTGCGCACGTCGGCCCGCATCGTGGCCGACGAAACGCGATTGTATCGGGTGACGGTGAAGGTCGATGGGTGGGTGGATAAACTTTTCACGGCTACGACAGGTCAGTTTGTGAAGAAGGGCGACCCGCTCCTGACTGTTTATAGCCCCGATTTGCTGACAGCGCAGAACGAGTATCTCGTGGCCATGCGCTCGGGCGCGACGAATCTCGTGGATTCAGCGCGGCGCCGGCTGTCACTCTGGGACGTCACCGATGAACAGATCAGCCAGTTGTTGAAAACCGGTGAAGCGGAGAAGATGCTCACGCTCTTCTCACCGGCAAGTGGTTGGATTCTGGAACGCATGGTATTGCCGGGGCAGAAGATCATGGCCGGACAGTCGTTATTGGTCATCGCGGATTTGTCCACGGTCTGGGCCGATGCCGATATTTACCAGTCGGATCTCGCGTATGTAAAGGTGGGTATGCCCGTCGAGCTGTCGCTGCCGTATTGGGCGGACAAGAAGTTCACGGGGAAGGTGACATTCGTTTCCGCAACGCTGGATCCGGAGAGCCGGACCTTGAAGGCGCGTTTGGAAATCCCCAATCCCGAGCTGCTCTTGAAGCCGGAAATGTTTGCCGCCGCGAAACTATCCTACGACCTGGGCAAAAGCCTGGCCATCCCGGAAACGGCGGTGATGCGCACGGCGCAAGAAACGTATGCGTTTCGCGACGCAGGCGATGGCCGTCTCGTGCCAACGCCGATTGTGGTTGGGGAGCGCAGCGACGGTTACTACCAACTCATCTCCGGATTGAACGACGGTGACAAGGTCGTCACGTCGGCGAACTTCCTCGTGGACTCCGAATCATCGATGAAGGCGGCCCTGCAAGCGATGGCGGGTCGAACGCACGGCACCCCGCCATGATCAAACGCATCATCCAATTCAGCGCCCACAATCGTGCATTGGTCATCATGCTGGTGGCCGCGGCGGTCGCGTATGCGTTCTACACGATGAAGCACATCCGGCTCGACGCGATTCCCGACCTGAGCGACACGCAGGTCATTGTGTTCACGAAGTGGGACCGCAGCCCCGACATCGTCGAGGACCAGGTCACGTATCCAATCATTTCCGCGTTGCTTGGTGCGCCGCGGGTAAAGGCGATCCGTGGGGCGAGCGATTTCGGATTCTCGTACGTGTATGTAATCTTCGAGGACGGTACCGACCTATACTGGGCGCGCAGCCGCGTGAATGAATACCTGTCGAAGATCACCGGGCAATTGCCGGCGGGTGTGACGCCCGAACTGGGTCCCGACGCGACGGGCGTGGGTTGGGTGTACCAATACGCACTGGTGGACAAATCGGGCAAGCACAGTCTCGCCGACTTGCGCAGTTATCAAGACTGGGTCTTGCGGTATGCGTTGCAGAGCGTGCCGGGCGTCGCGGAGGTCGCCGGTCTCGGCGGGTTCCAAAAGCAATACCAGGTGACCGTCGATCCCGTGCGGCTGCAGGCGTACGGCGTCGGCGTGGTCGAGATCATGGATGCGATCAAGCGCAGCAACAACGAAGTCGGCGGTCGCCTCATCGAGTGGAACGGGAAGGAGTTCATGGTGCGTGGTCGCGGCTACGTCAAGTCGACTGACGATCTGGGTATGGTTGCGGTCAAAACCACCAAGGAAGGCACGCCGGTGTTGTTGCGCGACGTGGCTGATATCGCGTTGGGACCGCAAATCCGGCGTGGGATTGCGGACCTCAATGGCGAAGGCGACGTGGTGGGCGGGATCGTGGTGATGCGCCATGGCGAGAATGCGTTGAACGTCATCGAGCGCGTGAAGGCCAAGCTCAACGATATCAAATCATCGATGCCCGAAGGCGTCGAGGTCATGGCCACGTATGACCGCTCGGAGTTGATCCAAAAGTCCATCGACAATCTGAAAGACGATCTGATCATGGAAATGATCATCGTCAGCATCGTGATCTTGTTTTTCCTCTGGCACATTCCGTCGGCGATCGTACCGATCATCACCATCCCGATCTCGGTGGCACTGGCGTTCATCCCGATGTATTTCATGGGCATCACGTCCAACATCATGAGCCTGGCAGGTATCGCGATTTCGATTGGCGTCTTGGTGGACGGCGCGATTGTCGAGGTCGAGAACGCCTACAAAAAGCTCGAGCGCTGGCAGGAGGAAGGTCGGCAAGGGGATTTTCACAAGATCCGACTCGAAGCGCTGCTGGAGGTCGGGCCGTCGGTGTTTTTCTCGCTGCTGGTGATTGCCGTGGCGTTTCTGCCGGTGTTCACGCTCGTCGATCAGGAAGGCCGGCTGTTCAAACCGCTTGCATACACGAAGACGCTCACCATGGCATTGGCGGCGTTGTTGGCAATCACACTGGACCCGGCGGTACGGATGCTCTTCACGCGCATGGAACCGTTCCACGCGCGACCGCGCTGGCTGGCATGGATGCTCAATGGCGCTTTCGTCGGGAAGTACTATCCTGAGGAGAAACATCCCGTCAGCCGCGTCTTGTTCTGGCTGTACGAGAGGCCGTGCCGGCTGGTGTTGCGTCATCCCAAAACGACCGTTGCGCTCGCCGCGTTGATTGTGGCGACGACCGTGCCCGTATATCTGAAACTCGGCCATGAATTCATGCCGCCGCTGAACGAAGGCGCGGTCTTGTACATGCCGACGACGTTTCCCGGTATTTCCGTGACCGAGGCACAGCGGCTGATGGAAACGCAGGACCGGATCATCCGCCAGTTCCCCGAAGTGATTTCCGTCCACGGCAAAGCAGGCCGCGCGGACACATCGACGGATCCCGCCCCATTTTCGATGATGGAAACGGTCGTGCAACTCAAACCGATATCCGAGTGGCGGGCGAAGGCGCGATTCTTTTCGTCCTGGCCCAGACCGGTTCGTGCCCTGCTGGGCCGCGTCTGGCCGGAACACATCTCGCAGGACGAACTGATCGATGAGATGGACCGCGCCCTGCAAATTCCCGGCAGCGTGAATGCGTGGACGATGCCGATCAAGAACCGGATCGACATGCTGGCGACCGGCATTCGCACGCCGGTCGGCATCAAGGTATTCGGGGCCAACCTCGACGAGATTCAACGCATCGGCGAAAGCATCGAAGGAATCGTGCGCCAGGTGCCGGGGACGCGCAGTGTTTTTGCCGAGCGCGCTGCGGGCGGCTATTTCGTGGACATCACTCCGCGCCGCGAGGCGATCGCCCGCTGCGGGTTGACGATAGACGACGTACAAAACGTCATCATGACCGCCATCGGTGGCGAAACGATTTCGACAACGATTGAAGGCCGCGAGCGCTATTCCATCAATTTGCGTTACCCACGAGATTTGCGCGGCGATCTCGATCAACTCGAGCGTGTGTTGGTGATGGCGCCGCTGGGACGACAGGTCCCACTCAAGGAACTGGCGGACATCACGCTGGTCAACGGCCCGGCCATGATTCGTGACGAGAATGGAATGCTCGCGGGCTACGTGTATGTGGATATCGCGGGACGCGATGTCGGCGGCTATGTCGAAGACGCGAAACGGGCGGTGGCGGCGCAATTGAAATTGCCGACGGGTTACTCGATTGTCTGGAGCGGGCAGTATGAGAACATGCTGCGGGTGCGCGAGCGCCTCAAGATTGTGCTCCCCGTCACCATCGCCGTGATTTTCCTGTTGCTGTACGCGAACACGAAATCGGCGTTCAAATCCTTGGTCGTCATGCTGGCGGTGCCGTTCTCGCTGGTCGGCGCGGTGTGGCTGTTGTGGCTGCTGCATTACAATGTCTCCATCGCCGTCTGGGTGGGGATGATTGCCTTGATGGGGCTCGACGCGGAGACGGGGGTGTTCATGCTGCTGTTTCTCGATTTGTCCTACGACGAGGCGCAGCGCGCGGGGAAGCTGCGCAATCTGTCCGATCTGCACGAAGCCATCGTCCACGGCGCGGTGAAACGCATACGCCCGAAGATGATGACCGTGGGCGCGGCGGCGATGGGGTTGATGCCGATCATGTGGTCGGTCGGCAGTGGGTCGGACATGATGAAACGCATCGCGGCGCCGATGGTCGGCGGCTTGTTTACCTCATTCCTAATGGAGTTGCTGGTGTATCCGCCGATTTATTTATTGTGGAAATGGCACAAGGAAGTGAAGGTGTCGGCGGCCACAGAAACTACCGGACCAGATATTCTTCCGTTGTCGGGGTAAGCAAGAACATCTGCCAATACGGAAGTGGATGTTTTTGGAGTGCGCCGACTTGTCGGCGCTTTGTCGTACGTGCTCCGTGTGCTGCGGCGTTAAGAAGGGCAAAGCGGTGACAAGTCACCGCACTCCAAATGACGTAGCAGGTCAGATGCGTTCTCGAATCAAATCGATGTACGCACCTTCGATCAGTTGCTGCGAGGCAATACCGAGCCGGCCCAGCAATTCATGGGCAACGGCCTCGCCGGCCTCGGTGGATTCGTTTTCCTTCAAGACCACTTCCAATTCAAGGAAGTGTCCGAGTCCTTCGACCTTGTCCAAATGAATCCGCGTCCGGCCCGCCATGAAGAGCGTGCGCTGTTTGCGAACGCGTCCGCATTGTCCATACGCAAGCGTCAGCGCTTCGCGCAGCGCATTCGGTGTCGCGGTCGGTGAGATGACGTAGAACGATTCCTTCGGCCCGGTCTGGTCAGGACGCCGATAGAAAATCAATTCGCCGCTCGTTTCCGAAAACGCGCGGAGTTTTAAGCGCCCATTCGGGCAGGAGAAAAACGTGTCGTCTTGAAAGATTTCAGTCGGCCCGTTATCGGCGATGGCTTGGGCGCGTGCCGACAATGCATCGACGCTCTCAATGTGCGCCTTGATTTCAACATTTCGGGGCATGGGGAGAGGTTATGTGATGACCGGTGTTTGTGCACACAAAGATTAGCTGACTTGTTTTTGGTGATTACCTGTGCAGAACTGCTGGTCCAAACCGCCTCCCCGCTTTGAACGATTTGCGATCCTTCCGTTCTGAACTTCCGATGGGTGCCGTTGCGCCGTCGGCAAATTTGCGGCGCGTGTTGTCAGACTCCGCTTACTGGCGAGCTTGCAGTCGCGCGAGCGCGTTCTGCGCCCGGGTGAAATCGGGCTTGATGCGCAGGGCCTGCTCGTACTGTCCAATAGCCTCGGGCACCCGGCCCGCCTGCGCCAGAGCGCTTCCCAGATTGGCGTACGCCTCGGCGAAATCCGGGTTGATCCGCAGCGCCTGCTCAAAGTGCGCGATGGCTTCCGGCATCCGGGCCGATCCCAACAAGGCATTCCCGAGGTTGTTGTGCGCCTCGGCGTAATCGGGCTTGATCCGCACCGCCTGCTCGTACTGCGCGATCGCCTCCGTTGCCCGGTCCGCGTGCGCCAGGGCGATCCCCAGGTTGTTGTGAACTTCGGCTAGATCGGGGGCAATACGCAGGGCCTCCTCATACTGCGTGATCGCTTCCAGCACCCGGCCCGCCTGCGCCAAGGCGATCCCCAGGTTGTTGTGAACTTCGGCGAGATCGGGGATGACGCGCAGGGCCTCCTCGTACTGCTCGATTGCCTCCGGCACCCGGCCCGCTTGCGCCAGAGCGTTTCCCAGATTGTAATGAACTTCGGCGAGATCGGGCCTGATGCGCAGGGCCTGCTGGTAGTGTGCGATGGCTTCCTCGATCTTACCCGTTTGCGCCAAAGCGATCCCCAGATTGGAGTGCGCTCCCCAATTGTCCCGGGTCACATCCAAGGCATGCCGGAACAGTGTCTCAGAGTCCTTCCAGTATCCGACCTGGACTCGGGACAGCGTCGCATACGCCACCAGTGATGCCGCCGCCGCGGCGCCGGTAATCAATTTCAGGTTCCACCGCTCGGTCGCGCGGGACGGCACGCTCCAGCCCAGCATGATGGTCAACCCAATCAACGGCAGATACGTATACCGGTCCGCCATGGACTGGGCCCCGGCCTGCACCAATCCAATCGCCGGCACCAACGTCCCCAAAAACCAGAACCACCCCACGGCCAGATGCGGGTCGCGCAACGCTCTCCGAATCACCGTACCCGACACCGCCGCCAAAATCGCCGCCGCGATGATCACCGCTCCCGTCGGCCACTCCCGATACGGATAAAAAACCGCCAGCCCACTCGGCCACACGGCCTTCTCCATGTACCGCACATACGACACCACCGCGTTGGCCATCCGCGGCCCCAACGGCAGCCGGTCCAACGAATTGAACGCCCCGCCACCGTGCTGGGCCCACATGGTCACGCCGCACGACACGACGGCCAGCGCAAAAAATGGAACCTTCTCCCGGACCAACTCACCCAAGCGCAATGAAGCATTGTTCCCGACAACGGACCGCTTCCACCGCGTCCTCCCCAACGGCCAATAATCCAGCAGCAACAGCACAAACGGCAGCGTCACCACCGTCGGTTTGGCCATCAATCCCATCGCGTAGCACCCCATCACCACCGCATACCGGCCCCGCGTCGGTCGCTCCGCATACCGCACATACCCCCCCAGCGCCAACATCCAGAACAACCCGCTCAACACATCCTTCCGCTCCGCCACCCACGCCACCGACTCCACATGCAACGGATGCACCCCGAACAACGCCGCCACGAATGCGCTCCGCCACGTTGCCCCCGTTATCCGCCGCAACACCAAAAACAACAACACCGTATTGGCCACGTGCAACAACACACTCACCGCATGATGTCCGCCCGCGTTCATCCCGAACCATTCGCAGTCCAACGCGTGCGACAGCCAGGTCAGAGGATGCCAGTTCCACGCGTACCCCGCGGTGAACGCCCACACGACGGTCGGAACCGTCAATCCCTCCCGCACATGCGGGTTCGCGGTCACATACTGGTTGTCATCGTAGTTGAGGAACCCGGCGTGCCCCACCGGCCAGTACACCGCAATAATCACCGCCGCCAGACATACGCAGATCAGGATGGCCTGTCGCCGTTGGCAAGATGTACCCGGTAGGTCGCCTGGCTCCTGTGCGCTCACGAGGCCAGTCTACCGCCAATGAAAGCGCGTTGACAATCCTACCCTGAGAATCTCGAAGCCGGGGGATGACAGGTCAATATCAGTTTGCCGTAATCCCACTCGGTCAGTGCTGGGGGCAGAACCGATCAAGCCGGCTCCCCGCTTGGGACTCGAATGAGGTAGGGGCCGCGCAAACTTCAATCGTCGTCATCTGCTTTGGCCTTCGCGTTGCCAGGGATGACGACGAAGGCGGCGTGGATGGGGGCGGGGGCGTGGGAATTTTCACCACGGACGCACCGCCAGATGACTTCGTTGAGGAGCAGATCATCGGCGGCATCTTCCTTGGTGAAATCCATTGTCTCGGAAACTTTTTCGCCCCAGGTGACCTTGGTGTTGAGCTCATCGAGGTCGATGTGCGCGGGAAGCGCGGTGTAGCTGGTCAGATCGGGCTTGCCCTGGAAGGCGGCAAACATCGGCGCGGCGGCGGCATCGAATTGCGACATCGGCTTGAGTCCGAGGATCAACTCGATCGTGCGCAGCATGCTGCTGGTGGAATACATGGTGGAATCGACCGTGTGGCGTTTGATGTACGGACTGACCACAAAGCCGGTCGTGCGATGCGCGTCGACGTGGTCGGCCCCGTTCTGCGCGTCATCTTCGAGGACGAAAATGGCGGTCTGCGGCCAGAATTTGGAGTGACTGATGCCGTCGACGATGCGGCCGACCGCGAGGTCGTTGTCGGCGACGTACGCGCTGGGCGTTCGTTTACCCAGGCGCGCGCCGTCGGTGTGGTCGCCGGGCAGTCGAACTACCTGCAAGCGGGGCATGTCGCCGGCGTCTTCGAAGCGCTTGAGTTCCTGGAGCAAACGATCGGCGCGTTTGGCGTCCAGATAGTTGAGGTCCCACCCGCGATACATCTCGTCGAGGTGACCACGCAACGCTTTCACGCGCGGGATCGAGGGATCTTGCGGCGTCTTGCCAACGGTAACGAATTCACCGTAGCTCCGGTAGGTGACGCCGGCTTCCGCAGCCCGGTCCCAGAGATAACCGCCGGCGGGCGTGGCCATGGGGAAGAGACCTTCGCCGGGGTACAGGTACTTGCCGCTCGTATTGTGACCGTGAGGGAAATTGAGCCGCCAGGTCTTGTCCACGAAATCGCTCGCGTACGCGCCCATGGTCCACTCGTGACCGTCGGTGCTGACTTCGGCTTCGGCGTAAAAATTGTCGAGCAACACGAAGTCACGGGCCAACTGATGCAGGTTGGGCGTCACTTCTTCCGGGAACAGACAGATGTTCGTGTCGCCGTTGCCTTCCTTCATGTCGCCCAGGACCTGATCGTACGTGCGGTTCTCCTTGATGATGTAGAAGACATATTTGATGGGGCTCGGATCGCCGGGCGTCTGCGGAATCGGGCTATCAGCGGGGCGCGTGGCGGTCACGGAGGTGTCCGCCTTGAGCGGACTGCAATGGTACGCGGCGCCGGTGTAGACCGCGAGTTGCTTGTCAAACTCATCACGCGTGCGCGGCAAATCAATCACGCTCAAGTCACCTTTGAGAAGTTCGGCAATATTCTGTGGCAGCGTCTCCTCGCGGGTCTTGCGGCCCGGTTGCGGGCCGTTGGGGTTGGCCAGCGAGGTGAGGCCTTTGCCATTGCTGACAAGCAGATGCCGGCCATCGGGCGTCACGCGAACGGAAGTTGGATACCAACCGACGGGAATGAAACCGAGCGAGTGGCTGTGACCGGGCGCGCTCACGTCGAACACGGCGAGATTGTTGTTGTCGGCGTTGGCCACGAAGAGGATTTTCTCGTCGGGCGTGAGCGCGAGGCTGTTGGGGGTCGAGCCGGAGGGCGCGTTGGGATAGAGCGCGGCGTTGAGCGTTTCCAGCGTCTTGCCGGTTTCCGTGTCGAATACGGTGACGGTGTTGCGGTTGGCGTTGGCCACGAAGAGCATCTTGCCGCTGGCGGTCAGGATCATTTCATTGGGATGTTCCTGGGTGGGCCAGTAGTCGATCACCTTGTTGGAAGCCAAATCGACGACCGCGAGATCGGCATTGCCCCACAGACTGACGTAGAGCCGGTGGCGTTTCCCGTCAATGCGGCAGGCATACGGGAACACCCCCAGATGATTCACGTCACTTTCGACTGTGCGCTTGGACTTTGTGACCGCCTCATAGGAGTTGGTCAATGAGTCGGGCGTCAAAGGAACGTCGACCACGGTATTCGTGCCCAAATCGACGATCGAGACACTCTGTCCGTAGAGATTTGCGACGCAGAGTTTGTTGAGTTTGGAATCGACGGCCAATCCGACGGCAACGCCGACGTTGTTGGTGGTGCGCAGTCGGATCTCTTGCGGATTCGTGAGCAGACCGTCTTGGAAATGATAGCGGTGGATGACTTCGTCGCTGGCACCACTGCAAAACAGTTGCGAACCGTCGTGGGAGAACTCGATGCCGTAGAAAGCGTCGTGGATCGGCGTGTCGCCGACGATCTTTTCCGTCTTCAAATCCACAATCCTGATTCCATGCTGGGTATAGCCCGAGTGCAGGATGGCGGCGAAGCGGCCCGAGGGGTCGACAGCGATATTGATGGGGAAATCGCCCATCTCGATTTGTCGGCCGACCGGGCGCAGCGACCACTGGTTGGGCAGCAGGACGGAGCCGTCAGATCGTTGACCGGGCAGCGAAACAGGCGCCTTATCCAGTTGTGGCAGGGACTGGTTGTCCTTGGCCAGTGCGAGCGCCGCGATTGCGAAAAGAACGCCAATACTCAAGGAGAGCTTGCGCATAAGTGTGAGCGTATTATGCCAAGGTTTCCCAGTGGTGTAAAGTTTCAGTTGCACCCGATGGAGAATTGGAAGTTTGGAAGACAAGCTGGAGCCCGGACAGCATCCGGTGCGGACCCGGAAGTCGAGACGTACGCCACAATGAAGAAACGAGAGCGCTCGACCGCGTTGTACACGCCTCAAACGCCACCACCTTCGTCGATGTACCGGCTTGACGCTACGACCGACGCCGACGAATGGTGAACAAGCCAAGCATTCCCGCAGCGACCAGCATGACCGTTGACGGCTCAGGGACGAGGGTAAGTTCCACGACTCCACGGAACTGCTCGCCCGCCGGCAATTGCGTAATGATATTCGTCCCGCTCGAGAAGGTTCCGTCCAGACCCGATGCATCCACAAACTTGTCGATGTTCGTAATGACCGTACTGCTCCCGGAAGTTACAAACACATCAACCACCCCATTCGTCACAACCGCAGTGATGCCGCGCGGGGCCGTCATCGCTTCGGAACCAGTTTCCACCCAACTGCCGCTTTCGAGGCTCCATTTCTCGATTGCACTGGCACCGTCATCGGCGACGTACATCGTGTCGGGAAGCGTGCCGCTCCCAAGTGTGAGTTGCACGAAGGCGTACGGACCCGTTGGCGAAGTACCGGTCGTTCCGGGCAAGTTGGCGAGGGTCTGGCCAGATGTGGTAGGCAACCCAGCACCCACGGTATCGAGTCGAGCAGAACCAGACGCGCTACTAATCATAAGTTGGCCGTTGGGATTGGCTGCGGTGGGGTAGATCTCGATTTGGCGAAGGTTGGTGGTCCCAGTCGCAAGCTGAACGGACGTGGTGGCGCCCCTGGTCGTATAGCGAGCACCACCGGCACCACCGTCAACCCAAATGTTGGTTCCATCAGTCGTGATGGCGCTGCGAACACTACTGGCCGACGAAGCGTCCGTGAGCGCCGTTGATGTATCGAGCTGCCCGTTGGACACATTGAGGATACCGACAGTGCGGTTCACCAACGCCGACGTCGCAGTTGGGGCATTATTACTAAGGCCACTGACCGAATCATATCCCGTCAATGCAATGTATTGCTCATTGGGAGAGATCGTGAGCAATCCTTCCGAGGTCGAGGCGCCATTGGCCGTCAACGGGTTGTACGCACCCACGGCGTTGGTTGGCATCTCCATCGATCCGACGAGGGCCCCGGCTTCCGTGTACTCGTCCAACCACACATCCGTCGTCACGTTCGTCGCCGTGACGATCGAATCACCGCTGTCACCCACGCGGTACAAAATCAGATCCCCGGCCGTAAACGGCATCGAACCGGTAATCGTTTGTGCTTGTAGATTTGCCATCAAGGACGTGGCCAAGAAGGCGCACGCAATTCCAAAAGTGATTCTCATGTCGGTTCCTTACCCCTTTTTCGCTGACTTGTCTCTTTAGTAAAACATCGCGCAAAAAGCTTACCAAGCTACCTGTCTCTTCTCCAAGGAATGGCGTGCATACTAAGTAACTCATTTCTGTTTTGCAAGCTATTTTTCCAAAAAAATGCCACAGATGCGTGCCAGAATTGGCGCCGGAACCGGTTCGGGCCCAAAACTATATGAACTCACTTCAAACGTAGCGAGGATCTCCCCACTTTTGGGGTCGAAGTCCGCTTCGGTGGGCAAAGGCCCGACCCCGCACGAATTTTAACCGAACCGCACGGTCAGGAGCCGCGTCCGCGAGACTTGCGAAGCAAGAACCTGTGGCCGAACAAGGTGCCCGTGACTACGGTGTCCAGCCCCAAGCGATGACGGGCTCTTCGCCGATGGCGCCGGTCCACTGGTTCGACCACACGTCTGTCACCGTGACGCCAAGATTGGTGGTCACGCTCGTGCCTTCCGTGGCCCACACGAACGTGTTGGTCATTCCGTTTGACCAGACCGATTCGGCGAGGTGGAAGTTGCCGCTTACCCAGTTCGTCACCGGCGTCGCCCCGTTCAACCAGTAGCTCGTCATCAGGAACGCCGATGTCTTCGGCTTGATGCCATTCCCATCGATGCCTGTTACGTCCATTCCGCCTGCGGTTGCGAATGAGTGATACAGCACCACCGCCCGATACTGCGCGTAGAGCACAGCCGTCCGCATGGCCCGGGTCAGGCCGCGATACCAACTGTACGGAGGAAGTGAATCCACTGATGTACATGACGGGAAACAATTCCCATAATTGACATAGATCGGATCGTTGGGATAACCCAACGAACTGGCCCCAAGCAATCCCAACTCGGTCACGAAGATGTTGGTTGTTCCCAGTTCCTCCAGGTTCAGTCCCGCCCGGCCAGCCACCACGCCATATACCGGATCATCCGGGTCTCCGGTGCTGTCTCCATAGCCGTTGTAGTAATCGTGGTAATCCACAGCATCCAGATAGGCGGCGGCGCCAGCGGCCTCACACAGAGCGGGGAGGGCGCTGCCGGGGGAACTCTCGCTGGGGCCAATTTGGGGTACTGCGGGCCACACTACGGAAACCCCCTGATAGACTTGTTTCGCGTAGGAGCTGTAGTCGCCGGTGAAAGCGGTATTCACATTGCCATCCGACACCTCGTTGAGCGCGTCCAACTGGACAATGGAAGAATTCGTCCCGAACTGCGCATGGGCCGCGGCCACAAAGTTGGTGAAGTCGGTGAGCCAATCCGCGAACGCGTAATTGGTAGCCCAGTCCGCGTGGCCAAGGCTGAAGATGACGTTCGCCTTGCCAGAATTGCTGTTGAGGCGGGCGATCACGGAGTACCCTGCGCTGCCCGTCGCCGCCCAATCGAACGCCGCACCCTGATTGGTCTGGATTGCCCCCCAGTCCGCGATTACCCGGACCCAGTTCAGTTTGGCCCGATCAGCTATGTCGCTGTACACCTCGGTCTCGTCGTCGTCATGCCCCACATTGTCCAATGTGCTGTAATCGGACGGCAAAACAACGAATTCGGCCCGGTCGTTGCCGGACTGCACAAAGTAGTGCCCGACCTGCGAAGCCGTGAAGGTCAGTGACGCGCCTCCACTCGTGTACGACGTCGTCTGGCCGCCGTAGGTCAACTGATACACTTCGATGGGTGCCGCGGACGTGATAGTGACGGACTCGCCCGCGTAGAAAATGCACCCGTTCGTGGAAGGCTGGATCGCGATGATCGTGGTATTGGTGAGGAACAGATTCGTGAAGCAAGCGGGGGGCTGCAGCGCACCGCTGTAGAAGTCCAACGGATCGACCCCATATTGGTACGCGTACAGGTTCCATAGTTCTTCGTTGTTCGGATCACAGGACGCACAGGAATCGCTGTTGGTCGTCGTCGGATCGGCGAAGTAATACTGCCGCCAGCCGTCGGAGATACCGTCACCGATCGTGAACGTACTCGCGGGATTCGAGTTATACACGATCACCAACCCGTCGGGATTCAAGGTCAGGCTCTTGCCGCTGAGGTCCCAGTTGGTCTCCTGATAAAAGCCATCGGCCACATCCAGCGTGTCGCCGCTGGAGGCGGCGGCGATGGCGTTGGTCACGTTCAACTTCGGGCCATCGGTGCCGCTTACCACGATATTGGTCAGTCCATCGTAGGCATTGCTACCGAGCCCACCGCTCACGTAGTAGGTGGTGGCGTAAGAGCGCGGGGCCAGTGAGAAGAGCAAAATCACGCAGGCCGCCGCGAACCGGTTACTTCGCGCACAATTGTAGGGCAAGCGGCCCGCTTGCCGTTGTTTCTCCTGCTGTGAAGTCTTCATGGTTGTCAGACTCCCGGATTACGGCATGATCTTCAGCGTGCCGCTGCTGTTGTACACGGTGCCGCTTGGCAGGCCGTTGGTTGTGCTTGGCGTCGGCAGTTGCGGCAACATCAGGAATGTATTCGTCCCACCCACGTTGTAGTTGAAATCCTGGCTGGCCTCGTAGCCACCAAAGCTGCCACCGCCGCCTTGGCAGTGCTGCAGTTTGGTCGAGTTATCAAGGCTTCCAAAGCTGCTGCCGCCCCCTGTGCAACTGGTAAATGTACCACTGGAATCACCGTTGCTTGCGAAGCTGTTGTCACCTCCCACGCAGTTGATAAAGGTGCCGCTGGCGGTGCCGCCGTCTTGACTAAAACCACCATCATAGCCCGCGAAACTGCTGGGGCCGCCGACGCAGTCGATGAACGTGCCGCTGGCAGTGCCGGATCCGCCGCCAAAGCTGTCCGTCCCGCCTACGCAACCTCTATACGTGCCGCTGGCATCACCCTCACCGCCGGAAAAACTGTAGTCGCCGCCCGTGCAATCGATGAACACCCCGCCATTGTCCCCACCAAAGCTGTTATCACCGCCGACACAGTCGATATAGTTCCCGTCCGCTCCTGGGAATGCGGAGCCGACGCACACACAGTCAATGTATTTGCCTCCAGCCGAAAATGTGGTCCGTATCGAACTCATCGACACGTGTCGTAGGGTGGTGTTTGGGACGCCGACTGACCAACAATAAGCACCTCCTGAACCGGTATTGGTAACGGTTAGGGACTCGATTCGCACGTTGTCAACGCTCTGCGAGAGGGTACCGGCGCTGGCGCTGGCGTAAATCAGAACAGGACACTGCACGTTGGCGACGGTCTCGGCGCTCTGCCTCCCCGCACTGTTGGTGAAGACTTGCTTGGATGTCATCTGGGCCGGCACTAGACCGATAAGATCAACATAGCTGGTGTTCATGACCAAGTTGGTGGAACCCAGATTGTAGGCTCCCGGTGGAACGATCACGGCAACGCGGTTGCTGCAACTTGGGTTCAGCGTCGTTGCCGTGGCATAGGCAGCTTGCAGGTTACCGCCGCGCTGCAGGTCGTTGGTGCCCTCGGCCACAGTCACGTATTTGTACCCCTGAAGCGGCAGCCAATTCAAATTCGTCTGCGTCACGCCACCCAAGGTAATGGATTGGGCGGTCAGGTTCGTCGCGACGGTCAGGCTGCCATTGATCGTCAGACTCCCGGCCCAAACGTGCGTTGCCAAGACCACTCCGACCACCGCGAAACTCATGCTTAACCTTTTCATGTTATCCTCCGTATGGACACGAGGTATACACGGAGGACTTTCGTGCGTCTGCCGGGCGAATGCTCTATTTTGTGCCGGGAGATCCCTTACATAACTTAGGCAAGCCTAAAACGCGATGGAGGCGTCCAGCCCTTGCGGCGCAAGCTCGCGGGACTTACTGACCGGCTCCCAGTCGCATTAGCGCATTTCTCGCTTGGATAAAGTCTGGTCGGAGCTTCAGTACCTGCTCGTATTGCTCAATCGCCTCCGGCGTGCGGCCCAGCTTCTCCAATGCTAGCCCAAGATTATAGTGTGCCTCGACGTCATCCGGCTTCAGTCTCAGCGCCTCCTCCCAATGCGTCATCGCCTCGGGCAACCTCCCCGATTGCGCCAACGCGCTCCCCAGATTGTCGTGCGCCTGGGGATAATCGGGCTTGATCCGCAGCGCCTCCTTGTAATGCGCCATCGCATCCTGCAACTTGCCTTGTCCTAACAGCGCATTTCCGAAGTTCAAGTGCGCCTCGGCTTGCTCAGGCTTAATCCGTAATGCTTCCTTGTAATGTGCAATCGCATCCTGCAACTTGCCTTGCGCTAACAGCTCGTTTCCAAGGTTCACGTGCGCTTCGGCGTACTCGGGTTTGATCCGCAACGCTTCCTCGTAATGTCGGATGGCGTCTTTGGACCTCCTTAGCTCGGCCGACGCCTCCCCCAAATTGAAATAGGCCCCGGCATAATCAGGCTTAATCTGTACCGCTCGCTCGTAGTGCTGAATCGCCTCCTGGGTCTTGCCCGCCTGCATCAGAGCAGTTCCCAGGTGGTCATGTGCCCCGGCGAAATCGGGGTTGATCTGCACCGCCCGCTCATACTGCTCGATTGCCTCTTGAACCCTGCCCAGCCACAGCAGGTCAGTCCCGACATCGTAGTGCCCTTGGGCGTAATAGAAGACACTCATCAAGAGGTTAAACATTACCGAAATCCCCAGAAGCAGGCCCCAGCCCCACTGCGCTGCTCGCCGCCAGACCGGCCGGAGAGCCGGTTTCGACTCCGAGGTCGGGGCCAGCACGCGCTCCAATCCGAGGACACCGATGACAGCCAGCAACAGTAGTGCGGGCAGAAAATCGATCTCATAGCGGAGGTTCGCCGCACAAACGAGCCCAAGGGTGAACGCGCACGCCCCTACAAACACGCCCACTGCAGTCACAAACCAGCGCAACACCGAGACCGCCTGGGGCGACCGATCACGCCATACCAGCGGCGCGGCCAACGCCAGCCACACCAATGGCGTATTTGTGAAGACGCCGAAAGCCTCGCCGACGCCATTATGACCCTTCGGCACCGGCGGCACCACGATTCCATGCACGAATGGAAACGGGGCTTTCCAGCGCACCGGCTCCAGGAAATAGACTCTGAAGTTGAACCAAAGATAACGTAGACTGAAAAATTCCATCGTGTCCTGCCGCTGTCCGCCCATCTGGTAGCGAAAGCCGAACTCGAAGGGACTGTAGAACCGCAGGAAATTATAGTACATCAACCCCAACCCGATGAGTGTGATCGGGACGGTGGCTGCGATCAGGAGAGTCCAAACGCGCCGCCGCTCGCACCGCGCGTGAACCACCGGCACCAACAGGATAATCCCGCCAAACAACAACGTCGGGCGCGCCCCCACAGCCAGCCCGTACGCCACACTCGCGGCCGCCAACCATCGCCACCCCCGCTCCGGCTCGTGCAACGCGCACCAGATCGCCGCCAGCGTCAGCATCGTCAGCATATATCCGCAACTAATCGCCACCTCGTAAACATCGGCCTGTGCCAATAGCATCGGCACGCCCGTCGCCAAGCCAAGCGCCAGCGCACAGGTCGCCACCGCCCCGACGCTCACTTGCGCAAAGTAGCGCCGCCATAACGCGCGTAGCACGCCCACGCTGGCCAGAAAGCCTACCGTACAAAAGATCGCTACGGCTTGACGGTGAAACAAGTACTTGCCGGTCAGAGCGGTGAACGGCCAGAGCAATATCAAGGCGGGTGTAATCCCCCAAGGGAGGTATAATTTTCCCTTGTAATAGCTCAGATCGTGCATCCGGTAAGGCGGAAACTGGTAGCCCATATTGGCAGTCGTATCGTATGGGTCGGCGAGTTGTGTGAGCCCGCGCGGCACGTCTTTTTTCAGGCTGAGATGCCCGCTGCGGAAGCCTTCAACCAACAAATTGTAGTAGCTCTCGGCCGGATTCGGATTCAGCAATTCCAAGATGCTCGATTGGGCCAGGTACGCGTAGACCGCGATGACCAGCACGCACACCGCGCCTATTACTCTCCATTTATTCTTCATCGCGCTGGCGGTTCCTTCTGGTTCGAGGCGGCAACTATCCCTCTTTGTATAGCAGGGGGAAGTGGGGTCGGGCAACATCTCGCATGAATCTTCAATGGAACCGTTTGGCGTCACCGACTCAGGCAATTCCGTCGTCATCAGGTGGACGGATCCTTGTGCGGTTCTTTTTCCCTACCCCCTCGGTCCAGCAGATTGCCTCGCGCATCAGCTCATTGGCGTCACGCAACCGCAACTTCCCCTTGATGCGTCCATAGTACGCGTCAATTGTCTTCGGGCTGAGGTGCAGCATATCGGCAATGCGGCGTGTGCCCAGACCCCGGCCTACCATCGCGAAGACCTCCTGTTCCCGATCACTGAGCGACTCTATCGGTCGCACATCGCCTGGCGCCAGTTCGTCGGCGCGCCGATTGATCAGGCACTGTGCGCCCGTGCGACTCAAATAGATATTGCCTTGAAGGACGCACCGCAATGCGGCCACGATCTTTCTGGTCGGCTCACTCTTGCAGATATATCCTTTGGCGCCCGCCCGGAGCACGCGATCGGCATAATAGACCTCGTCGTGCATGGACAGCACCAGCACCACGGTTCCGGGACAGCGGAAGAGTATTCGCTCGATGAGATCCAGACCCGACCCATCCTCGAAAGTCAGGTCCATAATCACCGCGTGCGGATGGCAAGCGGTGATCCCGTGCATTGCTGCCGTCGCCCCCGCCGCTTCTCCGCAAACCTCCATGCCCGGCTCGGTGATTAGTGCATGTGTCAGCCACTCGCGGACCAGTGGGTGGCGGTCAATGAGGAACATGCGTTGCTTTACACCGTGCGGGACCAGTTGCCGGATAGTTCTGCTTGCTGGATTTGGCGGGAGGGGCATGATCATACGTCACTGAGAAGTCAGCCTATTCTACAAATACCCGGGAGGTCGGGGTCAGTACGTAAACGCCTTGGCTCACATCACTCCACTGGATTCCGGCAGCGTTTCCAACTGCCGACTCGCCATCGCCTCGGATCATGCTTCTCTACAACGAAGCATCGGGTGTATACCAACGCGGCTATATCCTTGTCTATACAGTGTTTTTAGTAATGCTTTCCCTTACAAGCCGGATGGGCATTTGATAAGGCTTTCAAGCCAATGGCTCAGGTTTCGTCTATGCAGAATTAATTCCTTTGGAGTGGGTTCTGGGAGAATGGCGATAAAGTCTGTCCGGAAGGCACAAGGAATCATATGCCCGACGCCAGCGACATTAAAGCGAATCCGTCTCCGATGTAGGATTGCCGTGGATAACGAGGGCGGCAACAAGAACCACGATCATCACGCTGAGACCACTGATGACGAGCGCCAGCTTCAGGATCGGCGGTGAGAAATGCACGGTGAACTCTCCCCGTCCCGCCTCGGGGATGACGATGCCTTGGAACGCGCCAAACAGCTCGATGATCTTAAACTTGCCGCCATCGGCGATCCAACCGGGGTAGAACGCCTGGGATACAAAGACGACCCCTGGCTCGCTCACGTTATAGACGATGGAATATGTTTCCGGTGTTTTACTCACAAATCGAGCCTCGTTGCTAGCCCCCGTCGGAGTATCGCGCCCCACTCCTTGGTCTGGGCTGAAGGCAACAGGCCCCCAAACCGCGGCTTCGCTGTGCCAGTCAATCTCGTTTCTATCCAGCGCAGCCAGCAATGCCGTGCGTGACTCATACCGGCGAGCGCGCGCAAAAAACTTCGCCCGTGGCAGGCAATCGATGGAAATGACCGAGGGTATGTTATGCTGGGTGTCCCATGTGATGGCGAATTCGATGTTTTGGAGAGCCATCTTCGCCGGTTCGTTGGTGATGCTCTGGAATTGCGAGATCGTGTCCAGGAAGTAGCTCGTGTAGCCCTCCGGCGCTTCGAGGAAATCGTAGAAATACGGCAGATTTTTCGCCCACGCCCACTGTTCTGTCAGCCGACCACCGAGCAGTTGTCCACAACGAAACGGGCTGCGCTGCTCTCTCCACTCTTTCAATCGTGCGAATTCGGGTGGAGTTTGATAATAATGCTCGTCAGGATTACTCTGCCTGATCTTGAAGCTCCCGCAGGAATGGTAAACGTCCGCGACGGAAAGGGCCAGCAATGCGAACAGTGCCGCTGTCGGTGGTAATCGCTTCGTGCGGCATGCCGCCCAAATTGTAGCGAAGGTGCACGCTGCGATCGTCGCGGCATACCAGGTTTCGTCTCGCGCCAAACTCAGCTTGTCCCAATCCCGCAACTCGGCCATAAGCCGTTCCCCGCCGAAGTCCAACGCCGCAAGAAATCCAGTGTAACCCGCGACAAGCAGCAGCGCAGGCCACAGCCGCAATTCCCTCCCCTCGTTCTGGATAAGCTCCACGAGGTGCGCGACAACAATCGCCGCCGCGAACGTCGCCACACACGACATCTTCGCCGGCCCGCGAAACGACGAAGCGCCGGGCAAGACGTGGTACAGGATGTTGAACAAGCCGCCATACTGCCCGAGCATGAACCATAGCGCCATCAGCCAGACGATCACGAAAAATCCAACCGTCCGCTTGTGTGCGACGCGCTTCCAGTTGGACAAAATCAGGACCAGCGCCACCCAGAAGACCTGGCCCGAGTAGGCGTTGCACTCCCAATACTGCCAAAAGCCAACAACGTTGTGTGCCGATGAGGAAGTCGTGCCGACAATGGTCGGGTTTTGCAAGACGGAGACACTTTGCGGGTCGGCCCCCCAGAAGCTGTTGCCGCCAGGCTGCATTCCCCACCCCCCAAAGAAGTTTGGTACAAACAGACGCAGCAACCCGCGATACGGCAACGATGTGTCGGCGATCTGTTGAAAGGACTGACCGGGTCGTCCTGTGTGCAACCAATTCTCTGCTCCCGGCAGCAGCATCACGGCCGCAATACCGAAAACGAGCACGAATGTTCCGATGAGCTTTGGTGTTTCCGCTATAGCGGAGCGTCCCAGCGCCGATCTCCAGTTCCGAGCCTCGCCTTTCTGGCACAAATAGCCGCGATACAGCCAGTAGGCAATGACCAGGTACCAGCAATAGACGGTCGTTTGCGGATGACCGCCGAGCAGCGACATTACCATGGCCCCGAGCAGACCCAACCATCGCCAGCGGCCTCCTTTGCCAAGGAACTGGTCAACAAAGAAGAGTTGTAGCGGCAGCCAGATGTAGACCTGGATCATCACAAAGTTCACATTCATCCGTAGCGCGAAGAAGCCCGAGAAACAGAAGGCAAAACCTCCAGCCAGCGCCGAAATGGGGCTTAGTTTGAGCCCCCGTAGAAAGATGTACGCGAACACGGCACCGAGCAGGCAATGCAAAACAATGTATCGCTGGTAAGCCAGGATCGGTAGCCGCCCGGCTTTCACGAACAAGGGCAGGAACCATTGCAGCGGGTAAAACACCGCGATCTGTGTGTCGGAGTAAAATGGCGACCCGTCGCGCACACCAGGAAACCAGAGGGGAAATCGCCCGGCCGCGATCGATTTGGCAAAGTAATTCACACCGGGGTAATACTCTTTGAGCGTGTCATCCCAGACGTAGCTCCGACCCGTGAGAAAGTCCCAGTAAAAGAAGACGACAACGCCGGCGAGCAATGCCATGGCCAGGAAATCGCCAAGAGATCCTCTCGTGAATCGGCCCCACGGCTTGGATTCGTGGTACGTCATTTGTAATTGATCCACACCTTGACGAGACATGCGCGTTATCAATTATCAAGCTTGGTTCGCCATATCGTCAACGGCAAACGCCCGTGGACTTCACTCCTCACAACACGTAGGCAAGACCAATACGCGGGAGAGGCGTCTGGCCCTTGCACCGCGAGCTCGCGAGACTTACTGACCGGCTCTCAATCGCGCCAACGCATTTCTGGCCGTGGCAAAATCCGGTCGGAGCTTGAGTGCCTGCTCATATTGCCCGATCGCCTCCGTGGTCTGGCCCGATTGTACCAGGGCATTGCCCAGGTTGAAGTGGGCTTCGGCGTAATCGGGATTGGCCTGCAACGCCCGCTCGTAGTGCGCGATCGCCTCGGGAAGCCTGTCGGCTTGCAGCAAGACCCCGAGGTTGTTGTGGGCCTGCGCGAAGTCGGGATTGAGTGTCACCGCCTTCCGATACTGTTCCACTGCATCCTGTATCTTGCCCTCCTTGCACAGGGCATTCCCCAGATTGTAGTGCGCTTCGGCGTAATCCGGGTCGATTTGAATCGCCTGCTCGAATTGGCTGACTGCTTCCTGAATCTCACCCGATTGCAATCGGGCGTTGCCCAGATTGTTGTGGGCGGCGGCCCAGTCGGGCTCAATCTCCACGGCCCGCGCAAGATGCCGGATTGCCTCCTGGATCTTGCCGGTCCGCAGGAGCGCAGTCCCGAGGTTATTATGTGCCGCCGCGTAATCCGGTTCCAACCGCAACGCCTGCTCATAGTGCGAGGTCGCGCCGACAAGGTCACCGTCCCCCGCCAGCACGTAGCCGAGATTATTGTGTGCCAGCCACGCATCCGGGTTCTCCACGAGGGCATTTGCCCAGAAGGTTCGGGAGTTGGTGTACATGCAACTCCGCGCCCACGTGGCTGAACCCAGCGCCACCAACACAACCGCGCCAGCCAGCGGCCCCACGAAACGCCCCTGCGGCCCCAATCGTCGGCATAACGTCACTCCCGCCGCCACCGTCAAGGCGATGATTCCCACGATCGAAAAGTACTGCCAGTGGTCGGCCACCAACGAGACCCCATAGAAACCCTGGTCAAAGAATCCCAACACCGGAAAGAGCGTCACCACGAAATATCCCAGTCCGAAAAACGGCGCACGGCCCCAGGACTTGCGCTTGCTCCAAAAGAGCATCAGGCATCCCACCAGAACGGCTCCGGGCACATAGGAAACCCAGCGTGAGGCATCGATCTGCCACTTCGGATAAATCACGCATAAACCAACCGGGCAAAGCGCCTTGTACAGGTAAAACCAGGGCACACACCCCGCCGCAGCCAGACGAGTAAGAAAACTGTCGGACCGTACGCGGTGCTCCCCGAGCACGCGATGATATTGAAACCAGACCGTCACCAGTCCCAAAACCAATGCCAGGCCAAAGAACGGCATGATGCGTAGCCAGTCTTTCCAACGGAGTTTGCCGCGCTGCCACCAGATGCACCCCAGCAACACGACGGGCAGCATCACGACCGCCGTCTTGCTCAGGAGCGCCAGCAGAAATGCCAGTAAGGAAAATCCGTACCAGCGCCATCGTCCCGCCTCGTCAAAGCGCAGATACAGCAGGATCGCCGTCAAATACAAGAGCATCGACAACGTGTTCTTCTGCTCGCTGATCCAGGCGGCCGTCGCCACGTTCACCGGGTGAACGGCAAACACCAGTCCCGCCAGCCATGCGCCGGGTACCTTCAGCCGCCGCAGGACCGTCCACACCAGAACGGCGTTGGCGGTGTGCAGCAGGACGTTGAGCACATGGTACCCCGTCGCATTGTTGCCCCACAACCGCCATTCCGCCCGCCACAGACTCCACGTCAGGGGATAGTAATCGGGCGCCTGGGTGGTAACCCAAACTCGATGCAGCCCGTCGCTGGCTTTGACGAGCTGGTTTTTGACGATCAGGGAGTCGTCCCAAATGAATTTCCCGTGCCACACAGGCATGTAGGCGGCAAGCGTGATCAGAACAATCACTCCGCTCCACAAAGCATATTCTGTAACATGCCGCTTCAAGCTTCACGCTCACCCTGACGAGGCTGCCGACAACGGTCGAGTCATGTTGGGCAGTCCTGCTGTCGAAAGCTTGCTACCACGCTGCGAGAAATGCAATCACTACAACGGCGACGACATCAAGATGCGCCATTTTCCCAAGTAAAACTCAATTTTATCTTGACTCTGGAGGGGGCGCGGCGGTAGCCTCGCGCACACGGGTTAGGGAATATTACTTGGAGAGGTGACCGGCTACGTATGCCAGCCATATTTTACCATTCCGTTACAACGGCGTTGCTTTCGCTTGGTATTTTCACGCCGATGGCTACGAAGGCGGGTTGTAGTGGAGATTTCAGATGACAACAGGGTCAGGAGCCTCAATTTGCGTCCGCAAATCCCGGTTTAATGCGTTCACGCTGATTGAACTGCTCGTGGTCATCGCCATCATCGGCATTTTGGCGGCCATGCTGCTGCCGGCGCTCAACAGGGCTCGGGAGAAAGGCAACGCCGCCAGTTGCCTCAGCAATATGCACCAGTGGTCATTGGCCTTGAACATGTACAACGATGACTGGGATGATTACTACCCCTACGATGGCGACTACAACGGCGGTCTCATTTGCGATACCCGCGCTTGGTTTGAAGTTCTTCCCCCGTACTTGAATCGGCCCGACCTCTGCACTCAGTACCAGTCCAGTCCACCGAACCCGCCAACGACGCTGAGCCACAGCATCTGGATCTGCCCCAGCGCCAGACATAGTGGAACGCCCACATTGGCGGTACCATATTTCACGTACGCGCTCAGTGTGTGCCTGCATAGTACTATGGCAGCAAACGGAGTGCTCGACACCAGAATAGGATTCCGGCGGTCCCGAATGAATGCGCCGTCCACCACCATCATCTTTTGCGAGGAAAACGACTACCAATCCACTTTTGGGGAGACTCGAGGCGACTCCCTCGCCGCGCTGACCAAGGACGGACCGTTCAACTCCACCACCGCCAGGCACTCGGGGGGGATGAACTTTGTTTTGGGTGATGGCCATTGCGAGTGGATCAGGGCTGAGAACTTCTGCAGAGGGGGGGGACCGGGGTGTCCGCAGTCATACGCTGCTTGGGACAATTCGACGGCCAGCGGTGACTGGTTTACTCGCCCTCCCCCACCATATCACTGGTGGTTCGCCGAGGGTATTTCCCTTTTGTTAAACTGAAGTGTGTAACAAATTTGGACAAGGCAGCATGTTGCGAGAATCGAAGGCACCGACCGGGTGCATGTCCTAGCGGACAAAAAGCCCTTGGCATTGGGTAAGCTTTTAACAGTCGGAATCAAGAACTAACGGGAAAGAGGATGGGTGAGAACATGAAGAGAACTCTCAATTTAATTACCGCATTTGCGGTACTGGCGTTCGGAATGTCCGCGCTGGCGGCTACGTTCACGCCCGGGGACATTGTGATCTATCGCGTTGGCGGTCTGGCCAATCAAACAGCGGGGGCCGTGTTGACCAATACCGGCAACATCGTCTGGCTGGATGAATGCAAGCCGATCAGCCCGACCGACGTGAACAATGGCTCGAACCTGACGGTGGTTCAGTCCATCATGTTGCCCACCAACTATTTCGGCGGCTACAGCCCGGCGATCGCTGACGCCGCGACGACCATCGACGGGTTTATGAGCCAGTCGGTGGACGGTCGTTTCCTGGTCATGACCGGGTACGGTGCCACCCTCGGGCAGTATACGAACGCCGCATTGACGACGTTTGACGCCGATTTTCAGGTTCCACGCGTCGTAGGCCTGGTGGACGGTTTCGGCCACATCGACACCACCACGGTCCAGACCAATGCGTTTTCGGATGGTGAAGATATTCGCAGCGCGACGAGCACGGATGGCACGAATCTCTGGTTCAGCGGCGACACCAGCGGCATTCGCTACACGACACGCGGATCGTCGCTCGCGACGCAGCTCAGTACATTTGTGACCAATATCCGAAAATTGAACATTTTTAGCAATCAACTCTACTTTAGCACGGCCTCCGGCACGGATATTCGCATCGGTACTGCGGGAACGCAGCCGCCGGCGACCACCAATGGGACTTATTTGTCGACTCTTCCCGGGTTACCGACCGCCACAAACAGCCCGTATTCCTTTCTCCTGTTCAATCTGGCCGGGCAAACGAATACATTCGATACGCTTTATTTCGCAGACGACGGCAATGTTGGTAATGTTCCGGCGGTTTATAAGTGGGCGTTGGTCGCCGGCGCCACCAATTGGGTGAACGTTGGCTCCATCAGCGCTTTCGCGGCACGCGGGTTGACCGGCTATGCCGACAACTCGGGCAACGTGCACTTGTGGATCACCTCCGGCGGCACCACCGCCGGTAGCGCGAGTCTGTATCCGTATGTCGATAGCACCGGTTTCAATGTCGATCCGGCCAACAACCCCGACGGTGGTGACGCCAACCAGTACGTGCTGAATGTGGCAGCGGCATCTGGGGCCAACGGGTTCAACTTCCGCGGCATCGCGATGGCCCCGTCCGGCGGCGAGTCATTTCCATCGGGCCCGGGCCGGATCTCGGTCGGTCCGATTACCGACGTCTATCTTGACGGCGTATTCACCAGCGGGCCGTTCACGTACACGAAGAACTACTCGGTGGCCAACCCCGGTACCAGCACGGTGACCTGGGCGGTGAGCGCGACCAACAACTGGGTGGGATTCTCTCCGATCAACGGCTCGTTGACGGCGGGCGCCAGCGTCACGGTCGCGGTTTCGTTCAATTCGAATGCCAACAGCTTGAATCCAGGAACCAACCTCACGAGCATCATCTTTACCAACACGACCGGCGGGAACAATGGTTTTGACCTCACGACCCGCCCGGTTACGTTGCTTCTGTCTCAAATCGGAGTCAGCCCGTCATCCAATTATGTCGCGGCCGGTCCTGTGGGTGGTCCGTACATCCCCAGCAGCCAGGTGTATACGTTGACCAACGGCTCCTCCACCCTCTCGCTGACGTGGGGGGTAAGCAGTTTGTCCAATTGGCTGTCTTTTTCCGCTACCAGCGGCACGATAGCGGCCGGGCATACTGCCACCTTGACCATGGCGATCACCAATGCGAATGCCGCGGCCTTGGCCCGTGGTGAATATGTCGATACGGTCTCCATTACCAACGCCAACTTCGCCGATCCCGGCAACACCTTGGTAGACGTAAGCCTTGTGGTCGGAGGAGGGTTTACGTCAAACAACCTCGTGATCTATCGCGCGGGGGATGGTGTGCTCACCCTGAATAACCAACCCACGCCTGTCTTTCTGGACGAATACACCAGGAGCGGAGTCTTGGTTCAGTCGATTCCGATTTCAACCAACAATTACTCTTGCTCTGGTACGGCGGTCGCGGAAGGGCTGGCTACCCGGTCGACGGACAAGCAATACATCGTCTTTGTCGGGTACGGGACAAACAGAACGTATGGCGCCCCCGCGCCGGCCTCCGTCTCAACCGTTGTCCCGCGCGTTATCGGTCGCGTCGATGGCAACGCCAACGTCGATGTAAGCACCCGCTTGTCGGATTTCGCCAGCGGCAGCAACCCGCGCGCCGCGGTGAGCACGAACGGAGTGGACATGTGGGTCGCGGGCGCCATCGGCGGTATTCGGCACACCCAGTTGGGTCTCACGACTTCGAGCGACGTGTGTACCAACCCCACGGCGAACATGCGGGCACTCAACATCTTCAGCAATCAACTGTACGTCGGGACGGGGAGCGCAGCGATACGCATCGCGACCGTTGGCACCGGGCTGCCGACCACCGACAGCCTCGCCGTCAACTTGCCCAATTATAGCACCAACGAAACCAGCCCGTATAATTTCGTGTTGTTCAAGACGCAGGCCGGAGGGACAGCTCCTTTGGATACCCTGTATGTCGCAGACGACCAGGGCAACAACGGCGCCGCTCCCGGTAACGGCCTCGGGGCCATCTACAAATGGTCGTTGGTTGGCGGAGTTGGCGGGAATTGGACCAGCAACGGCTATGTGAATGTTAATCAGGTGCGCGGACTGGCCGGCAATGTTTCGATCGTCGGTACCACGACCAACGTGCTCCTGTATGCCGTCGGCTCGGGCAATAATTCCGGCAGTGGTACGCTGACTTTCTACACGGACTCGACTGGCTGGAATGCTCCCCCGTCCGGCAACGGTACGAGTACTGGAACCGTAATAGCAACAGCGTCAGCGGGTGAAAGGTGGGATAGTATCGCCTTGGCCCCCGAGATTCCGACAGCCGCCAATCTCGTCCTCGAACCGGCGGGAGCCGTTATTACTGTCGTCGATGAGCCGACTGGGCTTAGCACGGACTCCACAGTCTTTGTAGTGGGCGACGTAAGCAATAGTTCGATGACGTGGACGGCCACGTGGACGTCGACCTGGTTGAGTATATCGAACTGGAACGGGTCTCTCGGCGGTATCGGCGGGACTATCGCCGCCGGCGTGAACGTGTCCAACATAGTTTACTTCACTTCGAGCGCCACCAACCTTCCAAACGGGACTTATCTGGATGCCATTACGTGGTCTAATAAAGTTAACAACCAGGGCACCACGATAACTCCGGTGTCGTTGACAATCACCAACAGCTCGGTGGTACCGAATCCGTTCGTCACGTGGCAGAACTATTACTTCGGCTGCACGGGTTGCCCGCAGGCGCAGCCCAACGCGAACCCGTCTGGCAACGGCGTGAGTAACACCAACCAGTTCATGGCGGGCTTCAACCCGACCAACGCGGCAGCGTATCTGCATGTCATCAACATCGCCAGGACCAATAACAATACGGATATCCGGGTGACGTATTTGGGCGCCAGCGGCGACTCGAGTTACACAGGCGGACCCACGTCGCGCACGAACGTGTTGGAGTTCACAGCCGGCACGACCAACGGCAGCTACACGAACAATTTCGTGAGCACCGGCCAGACCAACATCCTCAGTGGGGGCACGGGTCTGGGCGTGGTGACCAACATGGTGGACAGCGGTGGAGCGACCAACAAGCCGTCGCGGTTCTATCGGGTCCGGGTGCTGCTGCCGTAACGAAAGTTCCGCAAACAAAAGCGCTGGTGTTCTTCAACATTCGTTGAAGAACACCAGCGTTTGCTTTTACCGAGGTGCTTCACCAAGCATTGTGATCCGGCCGCGGACAAGGTTGGCCAGCGTGGTATTGCCTTTTCGGTTGGCCAGATCAAGGGCCTTGCGGTAATGCTCCAACGCCCTGGTTGTCTGGCCCTGGGCGGCGAGGATCAAGCCCAGATTGAAGTGTGGCTCAGCGTAATCGGGTTTGAGCCGTAGCGCTTCCTCCCAGTGCTCCATCGACTCGGGGACCCGGCCCGATTCTGCCAGGGCAACTCCCAGATTGTAGTGCGCTTCGGCGAAATCAGGCTTCAGCCGTAGCGCCTGCTCATAATGGTCGATCGCCTCCTGGAGTCTGTCCAGTTGCGCCAGGGTAACTCCCAGATTGTAGTGGGCTTCGGCGAGATCGGGTTTGATCCGCAGCGCCTGCTCGAAGTGTCCGATGGCCTCTTCCGGCTTGCCGGCCTGCCGGAGGACAGTCCCCAGATTATTGTGGGCCAGCCAGGCATTCGGATTCTTCGCCAACGTGTCGCGCCAGAGGGTTTCGAGGTCGTGATAGGCGTGCGCCTGCCCCCAGGTAGCCGTTCCCAGCAGCAGCAGGACGATTGCGGCTAACAGACCCCCAAGCTCGCGACCGCGTTGGCCGGCTTGTTGGAAAACCGCTGCGCCGGCGTTAACGGCCAACACGATCAGCCCGATCCCGGCCAGATACTGAAAATGGTCGGCAACATACGAGTAGCGGAAGGGATAGACATCAACAAAACCAAGCGCCGGGGCCAGGGTGACCCCAAAGAACAACACGGCCACCAACGGCCCTTTTCCAATCCGGGCTCGCAGAAACCACAGCGCGACCAGCACCACCAGGGCGGCCAGCGGAAACGAATACTGCCACGCCGCGCCGGCATCGATTTCCCAGCGCGGGTAAACGAAGGTGAGGTGGCGCGGCCAACACAGTTTGCCCGCGTAGAACCACAGGGCCCGTCCCGCAATGAGGCAACGCTGGACAAATGACAGCTCCCATTCCGCTCCGCTGTGGACCAGGTGTTGCTCCATCCATCTCGTCATGAACCCCGACGCAGCCCCCAGGACAAACCACGGGGCCAGCGCCAGGCCGTCCCGTTTCTCCAGCCGACCTTTCCACCAGATCAGCAGCACCAGCACCGCCGGTAACGTACAGGTCACCGTTTTGCAGAACAGCGCGCACACGAACAACCCCAGGGCCAGCCAATAGAACCGCCAATCCGGCGCGCGGGCCGTCTCTCGGGCCGTCAACGGTCGAAACCGCAGCCAGGCCAGCGCGGAGAGCAGGTAGAATAGTCCGGACAGGGTATTCTTGCGCTCGGTGACCCAGGCCACTGACTCCACGGTCACTGGATGCAGCGCGAAGATGGCCGCCGCCCACCACGACGCCGCAATCTCCAGCCGCCGCAGCACGCGCCACAGCAGCACCGCGTTCACGGCGTGCAGGAGGACATTGACCACATGATAACCAAACGGCTGCAACCCCCAGAGACGGTACTCTGCCCAAAAACTGCTAAAGACCAAAGGGTAATACTGCTTGGTGGCTCCGGGCTTGAGCCAGATCGCTTCCAACCCGTCCAGGGAATGAAGCGTCTGGTTCTCCGTCACATAGGAGTCGTCATCCCAGACGAAACCGCACCGCAGCGCCGGTAGGTACGCTGTCACTGTCAGCAAAACGAGCAGAGCGCCCGCGACTGGCGCCTTCCATGCGTTCTTCATCAGTTTGGTTGGTTTCCTTATCGCGCCTTCTTGTTCTCTGTGTCAATGGTCGAAACCGGGTGTGGCGTGTTGGTGGTCGCACAGCGACAAGAAGTGGGCTGTGAAACTGGACATGCCCCGCGACTGGACTTGAATGCGATTTCACGCCTTTCTGTCGACAGGGCGGTTACTCTCCGTAGCCATGGGCCTTGGCGGGCCAGACGGCGACGAAGAGGAGCGTGCCGATCACGGCGCAGCCCAGCAAGACTTCAAAGCCGATATCCCAGCCGTAGTGTTGGACGAGATATCCCAGGCCGAGGCCCGACAGCGTGGTGCTGGCATAGCCGAAGATGCTGGTCAGCCCGACTGCCGTGGCCGCGGCCCGCTTGGTGGCGAGGTTGGCGGCGACGACGGCGAGCAGGCATTGCGGTCCGTACACGAAAAAGCCGGTCGCGCAGAGCAGGGCGGTGGTCAGCCATTCCGAGCGCGGCGGGACTTTCCAGAATAGATAAACCGAGACGCCGGCGAGGGCCATGTATACGATGCAGGCACGCCCGGCGCGTCCACCGAGGAACCGGTCCGTGATCCAGCCGCCGAGGAGGGCGCCGATCAGTCCGAAGACTTCGAATCCGGCGATCATCCCCGCGCCGTGCATGATCTGGATGTGCTTGACCTCCAGCAGCAGCGTCGGACCCCAATCGAAGACGGCGTAGCGGATGGTGTAGACGAAGAAATTCGCGCACGAGACGAGCCAGATATATTTGTTGCGGAAGACCTTCTCCATCAAGAACGCCCTGAAATCCTCAGGAGAATCGGTCGACGCCGTCGCGACATGCGTGCCTTCGACTTCCGGGAGACCGACGGACGGCGGCGTGTCGGGTAGGTTGAACCAGAGGAGCACCGCGACGGCGAGCGCAATGGCGGCGGGGACGAAAAAGCAGAGCCGCCAGCTCGGCGGGAAATAGTATCCGCTGACCAGGAAGCCGCACAGCAGGGCGATCAGGATGCTGCCGATGTTGTGGGACGAATTCCAGATGGAAAACTTCGTGGCTAGTTGTTTCGGCGGAAACCAATTGGCGATCAGCCGCGCGCACGGCGGGAAACCCATGCCCTGGAACCAGCCGTTGACCATCCAGAGCAGGCCGAACACGAGGACGCTCGAACTGAACCCGAAAGCGACATTCACAAGCGCCGAGACGATCAGCGCGCTGGCCATGAACACGCGGGCGTTGGCGCGGTCGGCGAGGAAGCCGTTGCCGAATTTCGACACGCCATAGAGAACCCCTTGCAGGGAGAGGAACGTGCCGAAAGCCACCTTGTCGATGCCCAGTTCCCTGGCCATGATGGGCATCGCAAAGCCGAGGTTTTTGCGGACGAAGTAGAACGTGGCGTACCCGGTGATGGAGAAGATCAGGACGAGTTTTTGCCAGTGCGAGTATTGCCTGGCAATCTCCTGCGGATCGGTGAGCATGACCGCAGCGGGCGGAGCCGGACGGAAGATTGCCAACAAGCCCCGGGGAGGCTGGGGGACAGCCCGTTGCGCAATCGCCGGTTCGGTGACCGGGTTTGTTTCAGGTTGAGATTCCAAGTCTCGCTACCTCACAAAGGCCAACGACATTCGACAAACCCGTCTCGGCCATGGAAATTTCGATTGGTCACGTAGCGCCCTGTCCGACGGATGGAAGAACGAGTAACATAACGCCTTGGATTCCGCAAGCCCGCCATGCGGCTCCTGTTGCTCTACCAGGGGCAACACATCAGGTCTTCCCAGGTGAATTCTCTAGGGTGGTTTCCTGGTCAAAAATGGGGAATCTACTAATTCCACATTCCCCACGAATGCCGTTAGGGTTTTTGGATGATGAAATGTACCCCAACAACCGCGGCCGTTCGCATTAACGCCATACCTCGGTCACGGTTCGACTGTTTGGTTGCCGGGAATCGCGTTCTCGAACCAGTCATCGGCAACGAAGTGGAATGGTTCGCGGACGACTCGGAGACTTTGCTGGGAACGGTTGCGGATGGCCTGTTATTCGTCCGCTGGACATATGTCCTGTTGGGAATGGGTGGCATAACCGGGCCTCGCATTCTCAGGATTGAATTCGGGGTGTCGACCCAGGATGAAGCAACGGTTCGGTTGCTGCGCATCATGAAGGCATGGGCACAACGCCGACCGCGATAGCGCCGCAGGTATAAGCCGTCTATACTCATCACCGAGCCAGCTCCGGACCTCGATGTCTTTCACGCGGCACCAGCATCCGTTCCCGATGCCAGCCTGCAAGCGCTTTCCATTCAGGCACGCCGCCCGAACTTCCTCGCTCAGGTAATTCGCCAAATAATCGCCCACCTATTTACCACACCGTGTCTTGGGAATTGCTGCGACCTTGTCGCCATCTGCGTCGATTTGCTTGCGCGGCGACAGAAACGTGGCATAATGCTGCTCGCGAATTTGGCCGATGTAGCTCAGCTGGTAGAGCAACGGTTTCGTAAACCGTAGGTCGTCAGTTCGATCCTGACCATCGGCTCCAGTTTTTTGAATCATGGCCCGCAGGGTCGGGCCGCATTTTTGGCCGTGCTAGACGGGGAGGTAGCGGTTCCCTGTATCAGCAACCCGCTATAGCTGGGTCGAATTCCTCGCCGAGGCGGTGATGTGGGTGAGCAAACCACGGGGCGGCGTTGAAAGCCGGGTCCGATGCAATGGTTGCCTGCGAACCCCGCCAGGGTCGGAAGACAGCAACGGTAAGCTTGATGTTCCATGTGCCGTCGGGTTGCCTGACTGGAGCTTCAACCGCGGCGCGCGAGCCGATATTGCTTGTCAACGCGAGGTGCACGGCCATTTATTTCCAGCTTGTAGGAGCGATTTGTAATCGCGACCGGTCGCGAATGAAATTCGCTCCTGCGAGACGCGGTTGGCCGATATTTTATGGCGCAGCAATACCAGGTTCTGGCGCGGAAATGGCGTCCGCAGCAGTTCGACGATGTGGTGGGGCAGGAGCATGTCACCACCACGTTGAAGAACGCCATTGAGAAGAGCCGGCTGGCGCACGCGTATCTGTTTGTCGGCCCGCGCGGTATCGGCAAGACCTCCACGGCGCGCATTTTTGCCAAGGCGCTAAATTGCGTCAACGGGCCGACGATCACGCCATGCGACAAGTGCGACAACTGCCTGGAAATCGCCGAGGGCCGGTCGCTCGATGTGCTGGAGATCGACGGCGCGTCCAACAATGGAGTCGAGCAGGTGCGCGAACTGCGCGACACCGTCCGCTACGCGCCCGCCCGCGCCAAGTTCAAGATCTACATCATCGACGAAGTCCACATGCTCACCACGCAGGCGTTCAACGCGCTGTTGAAGACCCTCGAAGAACCGCCCGCGCACGTGAAATTTCTCTTCGCCACGACCGAGCCACAGAAGGTGCTGCCGACGATTCTCTCGCGCTGCCAGCGGTTTGACCTGCGGCGCATTCCGTCGAACCTCATCGTCAAGCACCTGAAAGAAATCGCGAAGAAGGAGAAGGTGGGGATCGATGACGAGGCGCTGGCGGCGATCGCACGGGGCGCGGAAGGCGGATTGCGCGACGCGGAGAGCGCCCTCGACCAGCTCATCGCATTTTGCGGGAACAAGATCGCCGAGAGCGACGTGCTCTCGGTGTTCGGACTCGTGGCACACGATCAGATCGCCGGGCTGACGAATGCCGTCATCGACGGTGAGACGACGAAGGCCCTGAAGGTGCTGAAAGACCTGGACGAGATCGGCAAGGACCTGCAACGGCTCGTGGCGGACTTACTCGACCATTTTCGCAATCTGCTCGTCGTCACATTGGGCGACGAGGGCCTCGCCTCGCTGCAGTTGCCCGACGCGGAGATCGCGTTGCTGCAAGCGCAGGCAAAACGCACGGATTCCGATGCCGCGCTGCGGATTATCGACGCGCTGGCCGCGGCGGAAGGGCGGCTCCGCTATGCGTTGTCCAAGCGCGTGTTCTTCGAGATTGCCCTGGTCAAGGCCGTGAAGGCGCGCGACATGGTGGGGATCGACGGGGTATTGAAGAAGCTGAACGAGCTGAAAGCGGGTGGTGTAGTGGCCGCTGCCCCGGCGGTGCCTCAGCCCCCACCAGCCCGACCTCGGCCAGCCCCAGTTGCCGAACCGGCGGCCTCGACAACTTCCGCCTCGTTGGATGAAGCGTGGGCGGCCGCAGTCGAACACCTGGGGAAAGTAGTTCCGCTCGCCAAATCTTACCTGGTAGGCACAAAGCCGCTGGGGCTGCGGGGCAACGTGCTGCTGATCGGATTTGACCCCGAGTTTGCTGACCGCAAAGAGTTTGCGGATCGTCCCCGCAACATCGAAGTGTTGCAGACCAAGCTAAAGGAGGAGTTGCGAATGGACGTGACGCTGAAGTTTCAGGCGTCCGAAGCCATCGCGCCGCAGATCAGGGCGGCAGCGCCGGGACCGGCAACGTCGGCGCCACCGGTCCGGGCCGCGGAGCCCGCAAAAATGAATCTCGATGACTTCAAGAATGACCTCCTGATCAAGAAGGCGCTGGAGATTTTCAAGGGAACAATCGTCGACGTCAGAAAGTGATGGTGGAACATGGCCGGACTCGGAAAATTCCTCAAACAAGCCCAAAAAATGCAGGCCGAAATGCAACGCGTGCAGGAGGAGTTGGCCCAGCGCGAAGTCGAAGCCACCGCCGGTGGCGGCGCAGTGAAGGCCGTGGCGAAATGCGACGGCTCGATCGTCTCGATCAAGATCGATCCCAAAGTGGTGGACCCCAAAGACGTGGAAATGCTCGAAGACCTGATCCTCGGCGCCGTCAGCAATGCACTCCAAACGGCGAAGAAAACGCAGGAAGAAGAAATGGGGAAAGTCACCGCCGGCATGAACCTGCCGGGAATGATGTAGCGGAACAGCGGGAGCAGCCTCCTCTGCGGAGGAGGCTAAGCAAGCGTCGGATTAGGGACCAAAACCGAAAGCGCGAAAGAACTTGGGCGCGGCCTTCGGCCGGTAACAACACAAGCTCGAAATGATGATTAGTGAGATTCGACACCATTCCGCTGACCCATTGTGAGGCAGAGCTAGCTTATTCCCTCACATTCGGTTATTTGGAAGAGCTGTTGGGTTGATCATCTTCCACCCATACCCCATCTTCGGGGCCGAAGCATCCAGAACTCTCGAAGATTTCTGTAAACAACGATTTGACTTGCTCAAGTGTGGCGGCGCAAAAGACAGGCTCGATCTGCAACAGTCCATCGTCAGCATCCACGAAGAAATCGTCTTCGGCAAGGTCGGGGAACATGGGCGGTGTAATGCTCAGTCCCAAGTTTAGTTTTATCAGGTGTTCGATCTCATGCTTGTCGCGAGAGTCCGCAACTCGTCCGCCGGTATGCACAATGCAGTCGCGAATCTTTTGCAAATGGGACAGAGGTTCCCATGCCGAGGATAAAATGGATGGCAACGAGGCTTCTTTGTTGAGAAAGACTTTCGCTCGTTCCAGCACCGTCTTCCCCTGAAACTCAGAAACGCGATACTTGAGCTTGTTCCTTTTCGCGATTTCGTCGCAGACACTTTTTAGATTTATCTCGACATGCATGAATAGTGTCGTCAGGAAGGAATATCGGCAAAGTCGCGGGTATGTCACCGCAAACTTCCTGTCGAGGATTGCTAATTCCGTATCCCGCTCGGCCAAGATCATCCCCACCTCATTGGGGTCATCTGGTTCAACGGCTTTGAACTCGTCGATGATGCGGGAACGGTCAAGGTGTTTCACCTCTTGCATCTGGGCCTCAACCATTTCTTGGAACTCGGCTATGGATTTGAACGCGCCCATCGTGACGGAACGGAACATGTCGAACTTGAATGTCATTGTTCTAGGCTCATGTCGCCGAAGCGCTGCTTCGACGGCAGGTTCTCTTATCTGTAAAGGGTGAAAACGCCTTTGACTGTTTGACCCGAGCCCGCGCCGGAGAACTCGCCGGTGATCTGCTGACTGGTTGCTGTTCCACGAAAGGTCGATTGAAGGCCAGAGGTAGTATTGATAACGGAGCCGCTAATCTTAGCGCCCTCAATATCACCCTCCAATGAGATGGCTTCTCCCGAATCTAGGTTCCCGTTGCCAACGGCCCTGTCGTGGGATTGAGTAAACGTCACTCGAACGTGAGAAGATCCAGTCGCAGATGTCCCATTCGCCAGTTGAGATGTTTGCGTTACATACCCATACCATGTCCCGCTCATGTCGTCTTGACTCTCCCTTTTTAGGGACTCGCTTGCCTGAGTTGCCACAGACTGCAACCCATCATCCAGAGCGCCTGATTGGGGCCATCTGACCCAAGGCATGATAGCCGCCGCCAGCAGCTCCCGTCCCTTGAGTTCGGGATGTTTCGTATAAAAATACTCCCGCAACTCCTCGCCCGTCATCTGCTGACCGTTGACCAAAAAGGTGGGCTCCGGGTATTTGCCGATGAAACGAATGGCGATTGCACTAAAACGTCTCTCATACATCGGAGTGCTGTAGCCCCAGCCGGTTGTTGTTGCTCCAGACAACTGCATATTGACGGTTGAGTATGGCCCTATCGTGTTTGCTGTCCCAAACGCGTACATTGGCGATGTATAGCTCGATTGGTAATTAAAGAATCCGGCAAACTCGCGTTCCGAACCCAGCAGAACTATTGCCTCGGCACGGTTTTTCTTCGCCACCTTTGCAACGGCTCCCAGAACGTCTGGACTCCAGATGGATTTTCCGCCGAAGATGTTCTTTCTCTCCATGCCGGAACCCTCAACAAATCCTATGACCGCGTAAGGCTTCGATGGCAGACCATGAATGATCTCGACTCCGTGATTCTTGGGTTCCACCAGCGAACCTTGCGCGGTTGGCCAAGCGATCTGTTGTCCTTGGTATCGGGAAAATGACGTTGAAGCGCATCCAGAGCACATTAATCCGAGACAAACGACAATTGCTTTCGGCAAAGTGCCAACGAAGTGGTTCATTTTGCGTCCTGGACCGGCGAGTTCGTAGATGCAGTCCCTAACTTGTGCAATACGTTTGGCTGTCATTGTATCCGCGTTGGGAGTTGGGGTCAAGCGCGTCGCTCCAGCAGTAACGCCCTAATTTGAAAGCTCGCAGCCAAGTGCTAAATTACGCGCATGATTCCTGAAATTCTGAAGCTCGGGGTCCACGTAAGGGTCGCGACGACCAATGAGGCTCTTTTGAACGACATGCCATCCGAATGCAAGCAGCTTGCCAAGCACCGGAGAGCGGGCGTGACCGGGAAGGTCGCATATATACCACGGCAAGGCCCAATTCCTATTTTTGTTGTTGTACAATATGACTCCAAAAATCTCAGAGCAGTACACCATTGCGATGAGTTGGAACCGATTTGACTATTATACAGCGAATGGGGTCGCATCTCACTAATCATCATTGTGGGCTTGGGTTGGCTTGGGAGGGAGGGCGGGTCGTCTGCGGCGGACGAGGGCGCCGGGTCATCAAGCCGCGAGCCTTCACTTGTTTTCGCGCGTTGAAACAGGTACATATTTACACGATGGATTATCCCACGCCCGTTCAGCATCTCATCGCGCAATTGGCGCGTTTGCCGGGCATTGGCAAGCGTAGCGCGGAGCGGATTGCCCTGCACTTGTTGAAGGCCAACGGGGACACGAATCGCCAACTCGCGCAGGCGGTCCTCGACGCGAAGGCGCGGATCCGTAACTGCTCACGTTGCGGGAGCTATACCGAGCGCGATCCGTGCGAGATTTGCAGCAGCCCGCGCCGCGACCAGAACGTAATTTGTGTGGTGGAAGGTCCCAACGACATTCTCACGCTGGAACGCGCTGGCGTGCACCAGGGTATATACCACGCGCTGATGGGCCGGATTTCCCCACTGAACGGCGTCGGCCCGGAGCAACTCCGTATCGGGGCGTTGCTGGAGCGGGTGCAGCGTGATAAACCGATGGAGATCATCCTCGCATTGGGAGCCGACGTGGAAAGCGAAGCCACGGCAAGCTATCTCGTCGACCAACTCAAGCTGCTCGGCGTCTCCGTCAGCCGCATCGCCCTGGGATTATCAGCCGGCAGCGCCCTGGAAACGGCGGATGAAGTGACGCTGGCCCGGGCCGTGGAAGGCCGCCGAAAAATGTAATTGCGGACAATCTCCAACCAACCGCGGGCGCGCCCGCGCGAAACACTTGTCGCGTCAAGCCGTGGGTTTCTGCCGGCGTCGGAACCAGATAATGCCGCCGCCCAGGGCAAACAGCACGGCAATGGTGGGTTCGGGAACGGCGTTCACGGAGAAGGAATTGAAGAACGCGTTATTTGCGCCGCCACTGCCTGCGTCGTTATTGAATGCGGCGAAGCTGTCGATGCTGGAATTGGCCGTGCCTTCCAACGAGCCCGAATACGTGCCGAGCAGCGCCGTGTTATTGCCATTGCTGATGGTCAACGAGTACGTGTTGGCGCCGGTTAGTTGCAAGGAGAGTTGGAGTCCCGTGGAGGTGAAGCCGATGCCCGAGTCATGCACGCCGGAATTGTCTATGTACGAGTAATCGGAGTTGCCGCCGATGAAGAGGAACTCGAAGCGCACGCCCGTGTTGTAATTGCCCGGATTGGCGTCCGCATCGCCGTTGCGCAGCGTCAGCCCGACCGAGTCGCCGTTGTCGATGTTTCCATTTTGCATGGCCCAGTGAAACGTCGAGTCGTTGTACATCTCGCCCGTCCCAAAGGCGCGATAGGCAACAGCCGAGTTACCGGTATTGCCATACTCGCCGAACGCCTTGCCCGAGGTGTCAATGTTGGGGGAGCTTCCAATGAATTGGCCATTAAAACCGTCAATATTGCCGGATGTCTGGGTCAGGGTCCACGCGCCGAAGCCGGTCCCGCCGTTCTCCCCCGTGCTCCAGCCGCTATTGTACGTCGGATCTGCCGCGTTGTCCGAGGCGACGATCGTCGCCGACGCATGTTGGGCCAGAAGTATTGTAGAGGCGGCCAAAGCGGACAGAGCAACACAATACTTTTGCATCAGAAAACTCATATGGTACCTCGCCGTATTGAGGGCCAAAGTATTACAAAAACGCTTTACCGGGTCAAGGCAAAACTGGTGTGATACAAGTGCTTCATTCACAAATATATCCGGCGATCCTGATGCGGTATAAATAGCTGCAACGCTCATGATTATCTCTGCTCGGTCGCGTCGGCTCCACCACAGAATGTTTAGTCCCTTATGGCACGAGGCGCACGCGGTAGAACCGGGCAGGCGCGTTGAAAGTCGAGGAGGAGGTCAAAACTCTTATGGCTGAATAACTACCGCGAACCGGCAAAGAATGTCAATAGGGCCGTCGTCGCCGCGCGAATATCAATCCCGCCAAACCTGTCGCAACAAGGAGCAGCGTGGAGGGCTCGGGAATCAACTGGACGGTAATGTCAGTTGGATTGTAGCCGATGGTGTAGCCGGGTGTGACCGAGCTGAAGATGCCGGAATCGGCGAAGAACGTGGCCACCGTGTACACATTGCCGGCCGCACCCCCGGTGAGAGCCAGGATGCTGTTGGCGTTCATCGTCAGGTTGCTGCCCACAGCCAGCAAATCATTCTGACCAGTCAGCGTGCCGAGTTCAATGGAGAGGGTGCTATTGCTGCCAAGGCCGACGCTGCCGCCAACATTGAGCGTTTGGAAACCGAAGCCAGGCGCGAGGGTGCTGCCCGACAGGTTGCTAATCGTGGCGCTGATCGTGCCGTTGCCCTTGATGATGCCGAGGTTCTCGAATACCCGGGACGTGTTGGTGTTCAAAAGCGAAGCGTTATCGCCCTGTATGGGGTTGCCGTTCTGGTCGGTATCAAACGCCAGCATGGTGCCGCCACTCATAAATATGGTATCGAGATTCGTAACGGCCGTCCCGGCGGTCCAAGCGTTGGTCGTGCGCCGCAATTCGAACGTGCCGCCGGCATCGACCTCGATGTAGCCGGTCGATCCGTTTTGGAAGCCGCCGCCGGAAAAGGCGTT